>Ga0209909_100070_pt1 | contig 225846 bp, 225 predicted proteins | sample FECB22metaG_FD_188302 | JGI IMG/M metagenome (GOLD analysis project Ga0209909, IMG submission 188302) | Cyanobacterial communities from the Joint Genome Institute, California, USA - FECB-22 (SPAdes) (version 3) | ecosystem: Environmental > Aquatic > Thermal springs > Hot (42-90C) > Microbial...
GCCGGCGCGCCGAAGGACTGTCCACACCCGAGATCATCCGTTGCCTCAAACGACACCTCGCCCGCAGCGTCTACAAAGCCCTCCGAACAGACCTCATGACCACTTGACGCGGCATAGGACCGTCGCCTCCGCTCGTCCCTCGCTCCGGCTACTCGACCAGCGACGGGGGCCGGGTCTCGTGACGGTCGCTGAGCGACCTCCTCGACCACCGGGGAGAGGGCGGCCTCCTCGATCGGCGAAGGGGACCGTCGTGTCAGAGGTGCTCGCGCAGCCACTCACCGAGCGCGGCCGCGGACGTGGCGACCAGGCTCGGCCAGTCCATCGCCCCCTCGTCCGCGCCGTCGGAGACGTGCTTGACCAGCCTCACGGCCACGCCGGCCTCGCGGGCGGCGTACGCGACGGCGTACCCCTCCATGTCGACGAGGTGCGCCCGCTCCGCGAGGGCGTCACGGACGACGGGGTCGCTGACGAAGACGTCGCCGGTGGCCAGCACCGTCTCGGACTCGCCCACCACCAGCCGCTCCTGCGGGTCGTAGCCCAGGGCCCGGATCACCTCGGCGCTGAGGTCGTGGTTGAGCACGACCCCCGGCTCGTGGATGCCGGTCAGCCCGGGCCGCAGGGCGCCGGCGGTGCCGATGTTGAGGACGGTGAGCCTCGAGAGGTCGTCGTAGGCCGCCAGGGCTCGCGCGGTCGCGACAGCAGCTGCCGTCTTGCCGAGCCCGGTGATGACGAGCGGCAGGTCCGGCGGCACGTGCGCCGCTTCGGCCGCCGTCGCCGCGACGACCAGGTAGCGCCCGGTCACCGGTGCTTGCCCGGCCGCGAGTGGGGGGTCGCCAGGACGGACTCGACCTTGTTCTGGTCGTAGACCTCGCCGAGCCACTCGAAGAGGCCTCGCAGGACCTCGGGGTCGGCGACGTAGTCGTCGTAGTGCACGCGGTAGGCGGCGTCGCCGAGGTCGTCCGCGACGCGGAGGATCTTCTCCTCGATCGCCCGCACCTGGGCCAACGGGTCGTCCTTGTGCGTCCAGTAGTTGCTCGCCGCGACGTCCTCGAGCCTGCGGGTGTTGACCACGAACCGGGCGCCCGGGAACACCTGGCGCAGGAAGTCGACGTAGTCGGGCAGGTCGGCGTCGTACCAGCGGATCTCCTTGTAGCCGCTGACGCGGGTGTCGTGCTCCGGCCGCAGCAGCGTCGCCTCGGCCAGCGCGCGGATGTGCTGGAGGGAGGCCACCTCGGGGAAGCCCTCGATGCCGAACCACGGGTGCGTCGGCTGGCCGGCGCGGTCGGGGTCCACCCGGGCGCGCTCGGCGAGACCGCTCCTGTGGAAGTCGTAGAGGTGACGCATCGCGTTGCGGTTCTCGCCGCGCAGCAGCCAGCCGGGGATGGAGTTGAGGATGCCCATCAGCAGGGTCGAGCCCGACCTGCCGTAGGTCATCACGAAGACGTGGTCCATCGCCGCGCTCACCAGGACTTCTCGAGCGGACGGCCCTCGTGGAAGCCGGCTGCGGACTGGACGCCGACGAGCGCCCGCTCGTGCAGCTCGGCGAGGTCGGCGGCACCTGCGTAGGTGCACGACGACCGCACCCCCGAGCAGATCTGGTCGATGAGGTCCTCCACCCCCGGACGCGCGGGGTCGAGGTACATCCGCGAGGAGGAGATGCCCTCCTCGTAGAGCCCCTTGCGCGCCCTGTCGTACGACGACTCGCCCGCCGTCCGGCTGGCGACCGCACGCGCCGAGGCCATCCCGAAGGACACCTTGAACGGGCGACCGTCGGCGTCGTGCATCAGGTCGCCCGGCGACTCGTGGGTGCCGGCGAACCAGGACCCGATCATCACCGAGGACGCACCGGCCGCGAGGGCAAGCGCCACGTCGCGCGGGTGGCGTACTCCCCCGTCGGCCCACACGTGCTTGCCGAGCTCGCGAGCAGCGGTCGCGCACTCGAGCACGGCGGAGAACTGCGGACGGCCGACCCCGGTCATCATCCGGGTCGTGCACATGGCGCCCGGGCCCACACCGACCTTGACGATGTCGGCGCCGGCCTCGATCAGCGCGCGCGTGCCGTCGGCCGAGACGACGTTGCCCGCGGCGATGGGGACCGACGGCGAGAGTGCTCGTACGGCCCGGAGGGCCTGGACCATCCGGTCCTGGTGGCCGTGCGCGGTGTCCACGACCAGGCAGTCGACGCCGGCCTCGAGGAGCTCGGCGGCACGATCGGCGACCTCGCCGTTGACCCCGACGGCCGCGGCGATCCGCAGCCCGCCCGAGGAGTCGAGGGCGGGACGGTAGAGAGTGGCGCGCAGCGCGCCGAGGCGCGTCAGGACGCCGACCAGCTCGCCGGACTCCGAGACCGCCACGGCCAGCGGCGCCTTCGCGCGCTCGATCGCGTCGTAGACCTCTCGCGGGTCGGTGCCGGCCGAGACGGTGACCACCGAGCGGTTCATCACCACCGACACCTGGGCGAAGCGGTCGACCTCGGCGCAGTCACGCTCGGAGACGACGCCGACGGGTCGGCCGTCCTGCACGACGACGGCGGCCTGGTGCGCGCGCTTGGGGATCAGCGACAGCGCCTCCGCCACGGTCTGGTCGGGTCGCAGCTCGATCGGGGTGTCGAAGACCTGGTGGCGCTGCTTGACCCAGCGCACCACGTCGGCGACGACGGGGATGGGGATGTCCTGCGGGATGACGGTGATCCCGCCACGCCGCGCCACCGTCTCGGCCATCCGCCGGCCGGCGATGGCCGTCATGTTCGACACGACGAGCGGCAGCGTCGCGCCGGTGCCGTCCGAGGTGGCGAGGTCGACGTCGTAGCGGCTGGCCACCGAGGAGTGGCGCGGGACCATGAAGACGTCGTCGTAGGTCAGGTCGTGGGGCGGCGTCGCGCCGTCGAGGAACTGCACGTGGGGTGACTCTACGCAACCTGCCCGGGATCGCCCGGCAGCTTCCTCGGCCGCAGCCCGACGTCGGCGAGCTCGAGCGCGGCCAGACGTCGTACGACGTCAGGGTCCCGCGCGCGCCAGGCACCGGCCGGGTCGTCGCTGACCTTCGCGAGCACCCGCATCGGCTGGTGGGCGAGGGCGCGCAGGGCGAACAGGTCGAGGTCCTCCTGCGCGTCGATGAACCTCGCTCCTGCGGTGGCCTCCCGGATGAAGCGCCATCGCAGCGGGAGGTGGATCGCGGCGACGACGAGGATGGGGATCAGCGCGACCGAGAAGCCGAGCAGCAGCGCGAGGCGCTCGACCGCGTCGACGGTGGCGCGACCGGCAGAGGCGATCCCGTCGGAGGCGTCGGCGGCCTTGTCGAACGGCACTGCGAGCTCGTCGCCGACGAGGGGCGCCTCACCGAGCCGGCCGCCCGCGTCACGGAGCTGCTCGGCCATCGACGTGGCGGCCGAGTCGGTCTGGCGCGCGGGACCCGCCAGCTCCATCGTCCCGTCGTGCACCGCCATCCCGGTCCACACCCACAGCACCAGCCAGGCGACGAAGAGCAGGTCGGCGACGACCTGGAGCGTGCGTCGTCCGGGCGTGTCGGCGAAGAGCTTCATGCTCCACCCTCTCAGCCCTGCGCGGCCGCCTCCTGCAGCGCGCGCCACGTGCGGTCGACGTCGGCCTGCGTGGTGCGCCAGCTGCCGACCGCGAGGCGGATCGCCGCTCGCCCCTCGACGGTGGTGTGGCTCAGGTAGGCCACGCCGGATGCGTTGACCGCCTCCATGGCGGCGAGGGTCTCGGCGTCGCCGGCCCGGAGCCGGAACACCACCAGCGACAGCGCCGGCTCGGTGACCAGCTCGAAGCGGTCGTCCGCGGCCACCAGGTCGGCGACGTGGTCGGCCAGCGCGATGCCGCTGCGCACGTGCTCACGGAGGCCGGCGAGCCCGTAGGTGCGCAGCACGGCCCAGAGCTTGATCGCGCGGAAGCGCCGCCCCAGCTGGGGGTGCCAGTCGCGGTAGTCGACGACTTCGCCCGAGTCGGTGGCGGCGTTGCGCAGGTACTCGGGGAGGATGGAGAGCGCGCCGGTCAGCGCGGCCCGGTCGCGCACCCAGAAGGTGCTGCAGTCGAACGTGGTGAGCAGCCACTTGTGCGGGTTGGTGACGAAGGAGTCGGCGGCCTCCACCCCGGCGAGGTGGTCGCGGTGCTCCGGGCAGACCGCCGCGACACCGGCCCAGGCGGCGTCGACGTGCAGCCACATGCCCCACCCGCGCACGACCTCGGCGATCGCGGCGATGTCGTCCATCGCACCGGTCGACGTGCTGCCGGCTGCGACGTGCACCATCACGGGCCGCAGCCCTGCCTCGACGTCCTCGTCGATCGCCTGGCGCAGCGCGTCGACGTCCATCGCCTGGGTCGTGGGGTCGACGTCGATCGAGCGGACGGCGTCCTCACCGAGGCCCGCCATCATCGCCGCCTTCACCAGCGAGGAGTGCGCCTGCGTAGAGCCGTAGACCCGCCACCCGGTGCCACCCACGCCGTGGACGCGCACCTCTCCCCCGCTGGCCCGGTGCAGGGCCGAGAGCAGCGCGGTGAACGTCGCGGTGGACGCGGTGTCCTGGATGACACCGCCGCCGGGCCCGTCGCTGCGGAACGCCTCAGGCAGCCCGAGCGCCTCGGCGAACCAGTCCAGGACCACCTGCTCGACCTCGGTCACCGCCGGGCTGGTCGCCCAGATCATCCCCTGCGCGCCGATGCCGCTGGAGATGAGGTCGCCGAGGATCGCCGCCGGCGAGGAGTTGGCCGGGAAGTAGGCGAAGAAGCGCGGGTGCTGCCAGTGCGTGAGACCCGGCACGACGACCCGGTCGAGGTCGGCCAGCAGGGCGTCGAACGGCTCGCCGTCCTCCGGTGCCGACGCCGGCAGCTGACGTCGTACGTCGCCGGGCGCGACCTGTGCGCGCACGGGCAGGTCGTCGAGCGAGGCCCAGTAGTCGGCGATCCAGTCGATCGCGGCGTGCCCTTGGCGACGGAACTCTTCGGGCGACATGTGGCCGGTCTGCTCATCGGGCATGGCCCGAACGTACCGGGGCGGGTCAGGTCGTCGTACTCAGGAACGATCGGGTAGTCCGACAGGTCCGACGACGCCACGCGGCGAGCACGCTTCTGCCATGCCTACCAAGACCGACTCCGCCACCAAGAACACCACCGCCTTCGCCGCCCAGGCCGCGATCTCCTTCGGCGCCTCGCTCTTCGCGATGCTCGTCGCCGTCTACTTCATGGAGGCCGACCCGTGGATCAAGGGCTTCCTCGCCCTCGGCACCCTCTACCTGGTGACCTCGACCTTCACCCTCGCCAAGGTCGTGCGTGACATGCAGGAGGACAACACCACGATCCACCGTCTCGACGCCGCCCGGCTCGAGAAGATCCTCGCCCAGCACGACCCCTTCAAGTCCGCCTGACGGTCAGCGCCTACTTGAGCTCGGAGCTGGTCAGCCCGAGGATCCGGCGGGCCACGATGAGCTGCTGGATCTGCTGGGTGCCCTCGAAGATGTCGAGGATCTTCGAGTCACGCGACCACTTCTCCAGCAGCTCGGCCTCGCTGTAGCCGAGGGTGCCGCAGAGCTGGACGCACGACAGCGTCACGTCGGAGCCGACACGGCCCGCCTTCGCCTTCGCCATCGAGGCCTCGAGCGAGTTGGGGAAGCGGTTGTCGGCCATCCAGGCCGCCTGCATCATCAGCAGCTTGGCGCCCTCCCAGTCGGCCTCGAGCTGGAGGAACTTCGCCGCCGCGGCGCTCTGGCTCTGGGCGGTCCGGTCGTAGTCGATGACCACACCGGCCTGCTCCAGCAGGTCACGCGTCAGGTCGAGCGAGGCGCGGGCACAGCCCACCGCCATGGCCGCCACGAGCGGACGGGTGTTGTCGAAGGTCGCCATGGCACCGGCGAAGCCCGACTTGGTGTCGATCTCGGGCGACCCGAGCAGGTCCTCGGCCGGGACCCGGCAGTCGGTGAAGGTGATGACCGCGGTGTCGGAGGCACGGATGCCGAGCTTGTGCTCGAGCCGCTCGACCTTGAGGCCGGGGTTGTCCTTGCGGACCAGGAACGACTTGATCGCCGCCCGACCGAGGGACTTGTCGAGGGTGGCCCACACGACGACGCTGTCGGCGCGGTCGCCGGAGGTGACGAAGATCTTCTCGCCGTTGATGACGTAGTGGTCGCCGTCCTGGACCGCGGTGGTGGTGATGTTGGCCGAGTCGGACCCGATGCCGGGCTCGGTGATCGCCATCGCCGCCCACGTGCCCTTGAAGCGCTCGAGCTGCTCCTCGTTGGCCACCGACGCGATCGCCGAGTTGCCCAGCCCCTGGCGCGGCATCGACAGCAGCAGCGCGGTGTCGCCCCAGCACATCTCCGCGACGGAGAGCACGGATGCGAGGTTCGCGCCGTTGCGCACCTTGCCGTCGTCCGCCGCCCTGTCGTCACGGCGTACGCCGCCCGCGCCGGCGCCGCCGGTCGCACCGGTCTCGCTCACGCCGTCGATCAGCGCGGCGAGCATGTCGAGCTCCTTGGGGTACTCGTGCTCCGCGCGGTCGTACTTGCGCGAGATCGGACGCAGCATGTTCATCGCCAGCTGGTGGGCCTGGTCGATCAGACCGGCCTGCTTCCTGGGCGTCTCGAGGTTGATCATCAGACCAGCACCGCACCTTCCATGACACCGACGGCCCGCAGGTCGCGGTACCACCGTTCGACCGGGTGCTCCTTGACGAAGCCGTGGCCACCGAGCAGCTGCACACCGTCGAGGCCGATCTTCATGCCCTTCTCGGCGCACAGCTGGCGGGCCAGCCCGACCTCGCGAGAAAAGTCCTCACCGCGCGTGGCGCGCGAGGCGGCCTTCCAGGTCAGCAGCCGCATGGCCTGCACCTCGATCGCGATGTCGGCGACCATGAAGGCGACCGACTGGCGGTGGCTGATCGGCTCACCGAACGCCTGCCGCTCGTTGACGTAGTCCTTGACGTAGTCGAGCACCGCCTGCCCGGTGCCGACCGCCAGCGCGCACCACGCGAGCCGCGAGAGGCGTACGCACTCGGTGTAGGCAGTGCCGTCGGTGCCGCCGAGCAGCGCGTCCCCCCCGACGCGTACGCCGCTGAGGTGCAGGCGCGAGAGGCCGGCAGCCCGGACGCCCATGGACGGGTCGGCCTCGACCTCGAGGCCCTCGGTGCCCGGCTCGACGAGGAAGAGTGCCGGGGTGCCGTCGAGCATCGCGGCCACGACGAAGAGCTCCGCCTCGGCGCCCCGCACGACCGCCGACTTCACCCCGTCGAGGACGAAGCCGTCGCCGTCGCGCAACGCGGTCGTCGCGAGGGCGAACGGGTCGAACAGCACTGTCGGCTCGGCGATCGTCAGCGCAGCGGCCGGCACGTCGCTGCCGGTGAAGGCGGGGAGGTAGGTCTGCTGCTGGGCCTCGGTGCCCCAGAGCCCGAGCGCCGTGGCGACCGCGCCCGGCGCGAGGGCGGCGACGGCGAGGCCCATGTCGCCCTGGGCCAGCGCCTCGGCGACGAGGGTGCCCGCCATGGCCGAGCGCTCCTCCATGATGCCGCCCAGCGACTCGGGGACGCCCAGGCCGGGCAGCCCGATCTCCTGGGCGGCGGCGAGCACCTCCTGCGGCGCGGCGCAGGCCTCGTCGGCCCCGGACGCCGCGGGGCGGAGCAGCTCGGCCGCGAGCTCTCGCACCACGTCGACGAGCATGGCCTCGTCCTCGGTGGGGGTGAGGTCGAAGACCCCGCGCGACTCCGCGTTGGCCGGTCGGGCACCCGCGGTGCGACGGCCGGCCCGGGCGAACCGGCGGCCGGCTGCGGTCGCCACCCGGAAGCCGTTGCGCGTGGTCGAGTAGACGACCTGCTCGGTCTGCTTGCGCAGGCCGACGCGGTCGATGAGGTCGCTCTGCGCCAGCCGGTTGACGGCGGCGACGGCGAGGCCGATGGGGTCGCGGGTCTCCCGGGAGGACAACCCGTGGCGGCCACCCGGCCGCAAGCCGTTCATGAAGGACATGACCCAAATGTAACTGTGAGTTACACCTTTGGCCAGAGGCCTCCCCGTGCTGCGCGTCACCCTCGCCCTCCTCGTTAGGATCCTTCGCATGCCCGACGAGCCCGTGACCCACGTCCAGCCCGATCTGCGCGCCCCCTACGGCTCCCTCCCCGAGGGTGGCACGGTGCGCGCGATCACGCGGTGGGGCACGCCCGTCATGCACCGCGCCCAGCAGCAGGTGACGTCGTACGACGACGCGCTGCGCGCCCTCGCCGCCGACATGGTGGCGACGATGTACGCCGCCGACGGGGTCGGCCTCGCCGCCTGCCAGATCGGCGAGGACGTGGCGATGTTCGTCTTCGACTGCCCCGACGACGAGGGACGGCGCACGGTCGGCGTGGTCTGCAACCCGGTGCTGACGCTGCCCGAGGGCCGCGAGCGCCGGCTGGACGACGACGACGAGGGCTGCCTGTCCTTCCCCGGCTCGTTCGAGCCGTGCCCGCGGCCGGACTGGGCCCGCGTCGACGGCTTCGGCCTCGACGGCGAGCCGGTGACCTTCGAGGGCGACGGCCTGCTCGCCCGCTGCCTGCAGCACGAGACGGACCACACCCTCGGCACGGTCTTCGGCGACCGGCTCTCGGCCAAGTCCCGCAAGCGGCTCACCAAGAAGCACGACGCGGCCGCCGAGGACTACCCGCCCACCTGGCCCGCCGACGAGTCCGCCTGATGCACGACCTGCGCATCACCCGCGAGAACGCCCGCTTCCAGCAGTGGGAGGCGCTGCTGACCAACCGCTCGAAGCGCCACCGCAACCGCGAGCTCCTGGTGCAGGGAGTCCGCCCGATCACCCGGGCGGTCGAGGAGGGCTGGACGGTGCGAGCGCTGCTGCGCGCCGACGGCACGTCGTCCGGCTGGGCCGACGAGCTCTGGGCCAGCACCCGCGCCGAGCGCGTCGTCCTCTCCCCCGAGCTCCACGCGCGGCTCAGCGGGAAGGAGGGCGCGGAGCTCGTCGCCGTCGTCGAGATGCCCGACGACGGGGTGGCCCGCCTGGCCGACTCCTCACGCCCGCACGGGCCGGTCGTCGTCTTCGACCGGCCGACCAGTCCCGGCAACATCGGCACGCTGGCCCGGTCGGCGGACGCCTTCGGCGCCTCGGCCCTCGTGGTCACCGGCCACGCGGCCGACCCCTACGACCCGCAGGCCGTGCGCGCCAGCACGGGCTCGCTCTTCGCGCTCACCGTGCTGCGCGTGCCCGGACCGGGGCCCGTCGTGGAGCACGCCCACGCCCACGGCTACCGGATCGTCGGCACCGACGAGGACGGCAGCCCGCTGGCCGACGTCGACCTCGCGGGCCGCGTCGTCATCGTGGTCGGCAACGAGACCCACGGACTGTCGTCGGGCTGGCGGGCCGTGTGCGACGACGTGGCCAGCATCGCGATGGTGGGCACCGCCTCCTCGCTCAACGCGGCGGTCGCCGGGTCGATCGTGCTGCACGAGGCGCTGCGCCAGCGCGGCTAGCTCGGCGTGAGGTGTCGGCGCCTCGACGGTGGCGTAGCCATCGCCGGGCCGCACGCACTGATCCTGAGGCGCGGAGCTCCGATGAGCGTCCTGGTGGACGCGAGTGCGGTATTCATGACGCACTCCGCGCGTCACCAAGACCGCGCTCGACGCCCCGCGCCCACCGGCGGTCAGCGCGGACAGGCCACTGACGACTACCGCCGGGCGGCGGCGTAGCAGGCCACGGCCGTGGCGGCCGCGACGTTGAGCGAGTCGATGCCCGCCCGCATCGGGATGATCGCGCGCCGGTCGGCCGCCGCCTCCCAGCGCGGTGACAACCCGTGGCCCTCCGACCCGAGCACGAGGGCGAGCCGGTCGACCCCGTCGACGGCCTCCTCGATCGGCACCGAGTCGGACGACAGGGTGAGCGCGACGGTCGTGAAGCCGCGGCGCGACAGGTCCGGCAGCGCGTCGTACCAGTCGGGCAGGCGGGTCCACGGCGTCGTGAAGACGGCGCCCATCCCGACCTTGATGGAGCGCCGGTAGAGCGGGTCGGCGCAGCGGGGCGCCAGCAGCACGGCGTCGAATCCGAGCGCGGCGCCGGAGCGGAAGATCGCGCCGACGTTGGTGTGGTCGACCAGGTCCTCGAGCACCAGCACCGAGCGGGCGCCAGCGAGCACCTCGTCGACCGTGGGCAGCGGGCGGCGGCGCAGGGAGGCCAGCGCGCCGCGGTGGACGTGGAAGCCGGTCACCTGCTCGATCAGCGCCTCCGACAGGACGTAGCACGGGCCGTCGCTGCGCTCGAGCACGTCGCCGAGGCCCTCCAGCCACCGCGGCGCCATGAGGAACGAGCGCGCCTCGTAGCCCGCCTCGACCGAGCGGCGGACGACCTTCTCACCCTCCGCGAGGAAGAGCCCGTGCTCCGCCTCGAGGCTCTTGCGCAGCTCGACGTCGCGCAGGTCGCGGTAGTCGGCGAGTCGGGGATCGCCGGGGTCCGAGATCTCGACGAGGTCAGTCACTCCCGGGCCCATGGTCCGCATAGTGTGCCGGACGCGCCACGGCCACCACGTCGCCGATCACGATGATCGCGGGCGGCACCACCTCGTGCGCGACCAGGTCGTCGGCCAACGAGCCCAGGGTGCTGAGCACGGTCCGCTCGGTGGGCATGGTGCCGTCGACCACGACCGCGACCGGCGTCCCGGCCGAGCGGCCCCCCGCCAGCAGCGCCCGGGCGATGGCGGGCGCGTTGTCGACGGCCATGAGCAGGACGAGGGTGCCCCGCAGCCCGGCGACCGCGTCCCAGGCGACGAGCGAGTCGGGGTGCCCGGGCGGCAGGTGCCCGGAGATGACGGTGAACTCGTGGGCGACCCCGCGGTGCGTCACGGGGATGCCGACGCGCGCCGGGACGGCGATGGCCGAGGTGAGGCCGGGTACGACGGTGACCGGCACGTCGGCGGCCGCGCAGGCCAGCAGCTCCTCGAACCCGCGGCCGAAGACGAAGTTGTCGCCGCCCTTGAAGCGCACGACGCGCTTGCCCTCCCGCGCGCGGGACACGATCACGTCGTTGATGTGGTCCTGCGTGGCCGCCCGGCCCCTCGGCAGCTTGGCGACGTCGATGAGCTCGACGTGGGGACCGAGCTCGTCGAGCAGCTCGCGAGGCGCGAGCCGGTCCGCGACGACCACGTCGGCGGACGCCAGCGCGTGGCGGGCGGCGACCGTGACGAGCTCCGGCTCCCCCGGCCCGCCACCGACGAGCACCACCCCGGGGGTCCGGTCGTGGGCGCCGGCCGCCGTCAGGTGGCCGTCGCGCAGCGCGGTGACGATGTCGTCGCGCAGCGTTGCCGACTTGCGCGGCTCGCGGTTGCCGAGCACGCCGATGGTGACGCTGCCGTGGTGACCGACCGCCGGGGTCCAGGCCGTCCCTCCGCGGGCGTCGTCGGCCCGCACGCAGAAGGTGTGGCGGCTGTCCGCCGCAGCGACCACGCGGGCGTTGACCTGCGGGTCGTCCGTCGCGGCCACGACGTACCACGCCCCGTCGACGTCGGCCTCGGTGAAGTCGCGCAGGTGCAGTGTCAGCTCACCTGCCAGTCCCTCGAGCGCCGGAGTCACCTCGGGGCTCACGAGCGTGACGTCGGCACCGGCGGCCAGGAAGGCGGGGACCCGGCGCTGGGCGACGTGGCCGCCACCGACGACGACCACCTTGCGACCGGCCAGCACGAGTCCTGCGAGGTAGGGATGCGCGTCGGAGTCGGCCATGCCCCATTGTCTCTGGCCAGCGCCGAGGCCCTCTGGCTAGGTTCGAGGAATGAGCATCGAGCGACCAGTCAGCCCGAACCCCTACGACTACCTGCCGGCCACCGAGTCCTTCACGGTCACCAGCGACGACGTCACCGACGGCCAGCCACTGAAGGACGACCAGGTGGCCGCCCTCGGCAACACCTCGCCCCAGCTGAGCTGGTCGGGTGCCCCCGAGGGCACCCAGTCCTACGTCGTCACCTGCTTCGACCCCGACGCCCCCACCCCGAGCGGGTTCTGGCACTGGTGCCTGGTGGACGTGCCCGCCGACGTCACCTCGCTCGACACCGGCGCCGCGGCAGGCCCACTGCCGGGCAAGGCCTTCCACGTGCGCAACGACGGCGGCGACAAGGGCTTCATGGGTGCCGCGCCGCCGCAGGGTGACCAGGTGCACCGCTACTTCTTCGTCGTGCACGCGGTGAAGGACGCGACGCTCGGCGTCGACGAGGACGCCTCGCCCGCCGTGGTGTCGTTCAACCTGGCCTTCAAGACGCTCGGCCGCGCCATCCTGCACGGCACCTACCAGCACTGAGCCAGCGCTGAGCCAGCACTGAGGCCCCGCGGGCCCCCGAGTCCCACGGTTCACACAAGCCACATACGCCCCACCAACCTCAGGAGACACGTGTTCTGGGCCGAGAGGTCCAGACCACGGGTCTCCTTTTTCTGCGTTTGCGTCATGGAGAAACGGTCAAGCCGTTTTGATCCGTACCAGACGGTTTTCGGGTAGACATCACCTGAAAGTTGACGAAACGCGTGGCGTGTCGTTCATCTGGACGGTGAGGACTCGACTTCCAGCACACGCTGTGTTTATGGTCAAGCCTGATTCTGGAAAGATTTGATCAAGATCCACCTCACCACCTGACAGGTGGATCTTCGCTTGGAGGAACAGACCGTGCGCCACTCCCGCCCCCTTTCGCTGCTGGCGAGCCTCGTCGCCGCCGCCGCTGTCCTGATGGGCATCCCCGCTGCGGCCCAGGCCGCCACCTGGCCCGTCCCCGCCGCCGCGTCGGTGAAGGACGCGAGCGAGCTGACCGGCGACGACCTCGAGTCGGCGCTGATGGTCGAGATCAACAAGGCTCGCGCCGACCACGGGCTGTCGAAGGTCTGGAACTTCGACGTCTGCACCGACAAGCTCGCCGAGGCCTGGGGCGCACGCATCGCCCGCACCGGTGTCTTCGAGCACCGCGACCAGAACGAGGTCATCCGCAAGTGCCACAACCAGTGGGCTGGCGAGACGCTCGTCCGCGGCACGGGCCTGACCCCGAAGGCGATGGTGGAGCTCTGGCTCGACTCCCCCGGCCACCGCGAGATCCTGCTCAGCCCGCGCGCCCGCCGCGCCGGCGTCGCGATCACCAAGGACCCCCAGGGTCGCGTGATCGGCGTCGTCAACCTGGTGCGCCACAACTGAGGCAGGCGCCCTCCGCGGTCGAGGTGCGTGGCACCCCGTCGATGTGAGACGATCCCCGGCCCCCTCGTGGGTGGGCCGGGGATCGTTGTCATGTGAGGGGGAAGCCGGTGCTGCACGTCGCCATCGCGACCCGAGCGTTCCGCCGCTACTCCACCTACCGCGCTGCCACCCTCGCCGGGATCTTCACGAACTCGGTCTTCGGGGTCATCTACTCCTACGCCTACCTCGCGCTCTGGGACGCCAACCCCACGGCGGGCGGCTACGACGCGCAGGACGCGGTGACGTACGTCTGGCTCGGCCAGGCCCTGCTGATGACGATCGCGCTGTGGGGCGGCGGCGCGACCGACGACCTCGCCGAGCGGGTCCGGACCGGGGACGTCGCGATCGACCTCTACCGCCCGGTCGGCCTCGTCGGGTGGTACCTCGCGAGCGACCTGGGTCGCGCGGCGTACCACCTGCTCACGCGCGGCCTCGGCCCGACCGTCATCGGGCTGGTCGTCTTCGGGATCTCGCTCCCCGCCTCGCCCCTCACCGCGGCCGCGTTCGCGGTGTCGCTCGTGCTGGCGGTCGTGGTGAGCTTCGCGATCCGCTTCCTGGTGGCGAGCACGGCGTTCTGGCTGCTCGACCAGTCGGGGGTGAAGGTGATGAGCGGGGCCTTCGCGATCTTCTTCAGCGGCATGATGCTGCCGTTGGTGCTCTTCCCCGGGTGGCTCGGCACGCTCGCCCGCGCGCTGCCGTGGGCGTCGTACGTCCAGGTGCCGGCCGACATCTGGCTCGGCAAGCACACCGGCACCGGCCTCGCCGCCGCGCTCGGCTTCCAGGTGGTGTGGGCCGTCGTGCTGCTCGCCGCCTGCCAGGGCGTCCTGGGCCTCGCGACCCGCAAGGTGGTGGTCCAGGGTGGCTGAGGCACGCGCATCGCAGCACCTGCGCACCTACGGCCAGATCGCGTGGCTCTGGATCCGCGCCGCCTGGCAGTACCCCACGTCGTTCGTCCTGCTGGCCGTGGGCAACGGCCTGATCACCGGACTGGACTTCATCGCGCTCTGGATCATGTTCGCCCACCTGAAGGACCTGGCCGGCTTCTCCCTGCACGAGGTTGCCCTGCTCTACGGCAGCGCGTCGCTGGCGCTGGCGGTCGCCGACACCGCGATCGGCTCCGTCGAGCGCATCGGCACCTACATCCGCACCGGGCGCCTCGACCAGATGATGACCAAGCCGGTGCCGCTGCTGGTGCAGGTGTGTGCCGACCAGTTCACCCTGCGCCGCCTGGGCCGGCTGACCCAGGCCGGAGTCGTGTTCGGGTGGGCCTGCTCCTACGTCGACTGGACCCCGCTGCGGGTCGTCGTCGCGGTCTCGATGATCGCCAGTGGGGCGCTCGTCTTCTTCGGGCTCTTCGTCGGCTTCTCCTGCATCCAGTTCTGGACGACCGACGCGACCGAGTTCGCCAACGCCTTCACCTACGGCGGGGCGACCGTCACCCAGTACCCGCTCAGCATCTTCCCGCGAGAGGTGCTCGTCGGGCTGACGTTCGTCATCCCGGTGGCCTTCGTCAACTGGTATCCCTGCCTCTACCTGCTGGGCCGATCCGACCCCTTCGGCACCCCGGATGCCTTCCAGTTCGCCTCGCCGCTCGCCGGCGTGGTGACCATGGCAGCGGCCCTGCTCGTGTGGCGCTCCGGCGTCCGCCACTACACCTCCACCGGGAGCTGACGATGTCCGCAGGCCAGACTGCTGGGCCGCTGATCGAGGTCCACGACCTCGAGCGCACCTTCGACGTACGCCGACGGGTCGAGGGCCGGCGGCGCCGCGTCCGCGAAGAGGTGCTGGCCGTCCACGGCCTCACCTTCTCCGTCGAGGCGGGCGAGATGGTCGGCTACATCGGCCCCAACGGCGCAGGCAAGTCGACCACGATCAAGATGCTGACCGGCATCCTCGTCCCCACCGGCGGCCACGTGCGCGTCGGCGGCCTGGACCCCAGCCGGGACCGGGTCGAGCTCGCCCGACGGATCGGGGTGGTCTTCGGCCAGCGCTCCACGCTGTGGTGGGACCTGCCGCTGCGTGACTCCTTCGAGCTGCTCCAGAAGATGTACCGGATCTCCGCGGAGCGCTACCGCGACAACCTCGACCGCTTCGTCGACCTGCTCGACCTCGGGGCGCAGCTCGACACCCCCGTGCGCCAGCTCAGCCTGGGCCAGCGGATGCGCGGCGACATCACCGCCGCGCTCCTCCACGACCCGGAGGTGCTCTACCTCGACGAGCCGACCATCGGCCTCGACGTGGTGAGCAAGGGCAGGCTGCGCGAGTTCCTCCGCGCCCTCAACGCCGAGCGCGGCACCACGTTGATGCTCACCACCCACGACCTGCAGGACATCGAGGCGCTGTGCGACCGGGTGATCGTGATCGACCACGGCACGGCGGTGTACGACGGCTCGCTCGCCGGCCTGCACGCGCAGGGCGGGTCCACCCGCACCCTGGTGGTCGACCTGGTCGACGAGGCCCCGCCCATCGACGTACCCGGGGCGACGGTCCGCAAGGTCGAGGGCCCGCGGCAGTGGCTGTCCTTCGCCGCCGACGCCAGCGCCGCCCCGATCGTGGCCTCGGTCGCGTCGGCGTACGACGTCGCGGACCTGTCCATCCAGGAGCCGGCGATCGAGGACGTGATCCGCGACCTCTACTCGCAGGGTGTCTAGACGTGCGTCTGGAGGCCGCGGTGGCGCTCGGAGTCGCGCTCGGGTGAGGTGGGCGGCTGGCGCTCCAGCACGAGCATCGCCCGGTCGTCGTCGCCGCGCGGGACCTTCTTCAGCACCCGCTTGGGCAGCCCGGTGAACCCGCGGGCGTCGATGGCCTTGAGGGCCTCGTGGCGCAGCCAGTCGATCCCGTCGTCGAGGTCACGGTCGGCGGTCTCGATGACGCCGTCGGTGTAGAACATCAGGGCCTCGCCGGGGTGCAGGCGGCCGCGGCTCGGTGTGAAGTCGGCCTCGGGGATCACCCCGAGCGCCATGCCGCGGGCGTTGTCCACCGTCCAGCCGCGCTGCCCGAGGTGCCAGTGCAGCGCCGGCGGGTGCCCGGCGCTGGTGATCGTGTAGTCGCCGGTGACGAGGTCGACCTTGATGTGCACGGCCGTCGCGAGCGACTCGTCGGACTCCTGGCGCAGCAGGAACTGGTTGGCCGCTGCCATCAGCTCGGCCGGCGGCAGCGCGCCGATCAGGCCGCCCAGGGCCCCGGCGAACTGCAGGGCCTGCGGGCCGACGGAGGTGCCCTTGCCGCAGACGTCGACGAGCGCCATCTCGAGCCAGCGTCCGTCGTGCAGGTGGGCGACGAGGAAGTCCCCGGCGTAGCTGGGCCCGTGGGCCGTGATCGTCGCGGACTGCGAGCGCCACCCGTCGGGCAGCGGGGGTACGACGCCCTGGCGCTGGAGCCTGTCGCGCAGCTGGCTCAGCACGGCCTCGCTGAGGGCCATCGGCAGGCCGGAGCGCTGGCGGCTCGACTGCCAGAGCGCGAGCAGCAGGGCCACGCCGAAGATCAGCAGGGCGGAGTACCTGCTCGCGCTGACGAAGCTGCTCTCGATCGAGGTCCAGAACGCGACAGCGCCCAGGACCAGGACGAGCAGGAGCAGCGGCACGAAGCGCAGCAGCATCAGCCCGACCATGAGGAAGAGGAACCACAGCGACACGGGCACGATCACCCGGGCCAGCGCCCCCACGGCGAGGGCGAGTGCGACCAGGCCGAGGAGGAGGAAGAGGAGGAATGCCTGGCTGGCGCGGGATCCGGTGCGCCAGCCCTCGACGCGCTGCTGCACGTAGGTCGAGAACCCCCGCACCAGGGTCCCCCACGCGCTCGACACGGACAGAGGTTAGACGCGCGGCGACCACCCCCGGGGACGAACGGGGAAATCTGTGGACGGCTGACTAGGCTCCCGGCATGCCTCTGGTGCCGCTGCAGGCCGACGTGCTCGGTCCTGACTACCGCGTCGAGACGATCACCCTGCCTCCCGACAGCGAGGGCGCCGTCGTGGCCACGCTGGTCAGCCTCGAGCCGGAGCGCCCCAACGGCCTGGCCGTGCTGCACGTCCACGGCTTCGCCGACTACTTCTTCCACACCGAGTACGCCCGCTGGTGGGCCGACCGCGGCTACGCGTTCTACGCGCTCGACCTGCGCAAGTACGGCCGGTCGCTGCGCGAGCACCAGACGCCGCACTACGTCGCCGACCTGGGCGAGTACTTCGGCGAGATCGACCTGGCCTGCTGGCGCATCCTCCAGCGTGACGGCCACGAGCGGCTCATCGTGTCGGGCCACTCCACTGGCGGGCTCACCGTCAGCCTCTGGGCGCACGAACGGCAGCCCCCGGAGCTCGCCGCCATGGTGCTCAACTCCCCCTGGTTCGACATGCACGGATCAGCGTGGCTGCGCAGTCCCGCGGCCCGGGCCGCGATCGACCGTCTCGGCGCGAGCCGCCCGATGCGGGAGATCCCCCGCAAGGTCAGCACGGTCTACGGCCGGACGCTGCACCGCGATCATGGCGGTGAGTGGGACTACGACCTCGCCTGGAAGCCCTTGGAGTCTCGGCCGATCTACGTCGGCTGGCTGCGCGCGGTGCGTCGCGGGCACGCCCAGCTCCACGCGGGGCTCGACGTCGCGTGCCCCACGCTCGTGCTGTCCTCGGCACGGTCGTACTTCGGCGAGCAGACCGAGGAGACGGCCACCCGCCACGACATCGTCCTCGACGTCGAGCAGATCCGCCGGTGGGCGTCGTCGGTCGGCCGGCACGTCACCTCGATCGCGGTCGAGGGCGCGATCCACGACGTCGTGCTGTCACGCCCCGAGGTGCGCGCCGAGGCGTACGCCGCCATGGGCACGTGGCTCGAGGCCTGGGTGGAGGCGACGCCGAGCGCGTCAGGTGAGCAGGACGACCAGCGCGGTGAGGCCGACGACCGCGATCACGGCGCGTAGCAGGTCGGGCGAGAGCCGGCGACCCACGGTGGCGCCCACCTGGCCGCCCACCACCGAGCCGAGGGCGATGAGCCCGGCCACCACCCAGTCGATGTCGGCGACGGCGATGAAGACCGCGGCCGCGACGGCGTTGACGATGAGGGCCAGCACGTTCTTCGTGGCGGTGTGGCGCTGCATCGAGTCGGCCACCCCGATGCCGAGGATCGCCATCAGCAGCACCCCCTGCGCCGCGCCGAAGTAGCCGCCGTAGACGCCCGCGCCCACCACCGCCGGCCACACCCACCACACGCCGTGGTCGGGGATGCCGCCACGGGCCTCCGCCCGCGCGGCGACGGCGCGCTGGATGCGGGGTCCGAAGATCACCAGCAGGACGCCGAGCAGGATGAGGACCGGCACGATCGCGTCGAACGCCGACGAGGGCAGCACGAGCAGGAGCAGGGCTCCCGCGACGCCACCGACGAGCGACGCGGACCCGAGGCGCAGCAGGCGGGCGCGCTGGCCGGCGAGCTCGCGCCGGTAGCCGACGACGCCGGACAGACTGCCAGGGACGAGGCCGACGGTGTTGCTCACGTTGGCGGTCACCGGGGGTACGCCGAACGCCAGCAGGGTCGGGAACGTGATCAACGTCCCCGACCCCACCACCGTGTTGATGGTGCCGGCCGCCACTCCTGCGAGCGTGACCAGCACTGCTTCGAACGGGCTCACGCCGGCGGGGGCTCGCTCTCGGCCGGGGGCTCCACCGACGTCGCGGGCTGCGAGGTCGGCCGGGAGGCCGACTCGGCCGCCGCGATGGCCTCCTCGACAGCCCTGCTCGTGGCGCTGAGCTCGGTGTCGTCGGAGGACCGGGGCAGCTGCGGCTCCGAGGGGCCCATGTCGACGCGGGTGCGCGGGGTGGCCTCACGCGGGATGCCGGCGATCTCGTGGATGGACGAGCCCAGACCCTCCATCGCCTTGGTGATCTCCGAGGGGATGACCCACACCTTGTTGGCGCTGCCCTCGGCGATCTTGGGCATCATCTGGAGGTACTGGTAGGCCAGCAGCGACTGGTCGGGCTGACCGTCGTGAATCGCCTGGAAGACGGTCTGGATCGCCTGGCCCTCTCCCTGGGCACGCAGGATCGAGGCCTCGCGATCGGCCTGCGCGCGCAGGATCTGCGACTCGCGGTCACCCTCGGCGTTGAGGATCTGCGACTGCTTGGAACCCTCGGCGGTGAGGATCGCGGCCTGGCGCTGGCCCTCGGCGGTGAGGATCACGGCACGCTTCTCGCGATCGGCGCGCATCTGCTTCTCCATCGAGTCCTTGATGGACGGCGGCGGGTCGATGCCCTTGAGCTCGACTCGGTTGACGCGGATGCCCCACTTGCCGGTGGCCTCGTCGAGGACACCGCGCAGGCCGGAGTTGATCGAGTCACGACTGGTGAGCGTCTCCTCGAGGTCCATGCCGCCGACGATGTTGCGCAGCGTGGTCATGGTCAGCTGCTCGATCGCCTGGATGTAGTTGGCGATCTCATAGGTCGCGGCGACCGGGTCGGTGACCTGGAAGTAGATGACGGTGTCGATCGAGACGACGAGGTTGTCCTCGGTGATCACCGGCTGCGGTGGGAAGCTCACGACCTGCTCGCGCAGGTCGATCAAGTAGCGCACCCTGTCGATGAACGGCACGAGGATGTTGAGTCCTGCGGGCAGCGTCTGCTGGTACTTGCCGAACCGCTCGACGATCGCGGCGCGCGCTTGGGGCACGATCCGCACCGTCTTCGAGAGCAGCACGACGACGAACAAGGCGATGAGCAGGAACAGGACCAGCAAGGCGGTCGGCATTTGGTCTCCCCCGATGATTGTTCGGACTGGTAGTGGCTGTGGCGCCCGCTCAGTACTCGAGCGTGCCCACCGGATGGACGTAGGCCGTCGCACCCTTGATCTGCAGGATCTCGACGGTCTCGCCGGGCGCGATCCGCAGGTTCTCGTCGTAGGGGAGGGCGGTCCAGGTCTCGCCACCCGCCTTGATCCGGCCGGGCGCGAGCCCGGTGATCTCCTCGGTGACCAGGCACCGGGTGCCGACCAGCTTGCTGTGGCCGAGCGCCAGCTCGGGCCCGCCGTGCAGGCGCTTGACGAACGCCGGCCGCACCAGCGCGAGCATCGCGACGGACGCGCCCAGTGCCGCGAGTACCTGGACGAACACGGGCAGACCGATCAGGGCAGCCACCATGCCGACGACCGCGCCGGCGGCCAGCATGGCGAGGATCAGGTCCAGGCTGAACATCTCGGCCACGCCGAGCGCGATCGACAGCGCGAGCCAGGTCTCCCAGAGATGGTCGCGGATCCAGTCCATGACCAGACCCTATCCAGTCAGTGCTGAAGGATGCGCTGAGCCGGCCGGCGACGCGCGGCGAACCTGTCGTCGGCGCGACTGAGCAGCAGGGGCATGCCGAACGTCTCCGACAACGTCTCGGCCGTGACGACGTCCTCGACGGGGCCCGCGTCGACCACCCGGCCCTCGCGCAGCATCAGGGCGTGGGTGAATCCGGGCGGGATCTCCTCCACGTGGTGCGACACCAGCACCGTCGCGGGCGAGTCGGGGTCGAGGGCCAGCTCGGACAGCGTCGCGACGAGGTCCTCGCGGCCTCCGAGGTCGAGGCCGGCTGCCGGCTCGTCGAGCAGCAGCAGCTCGGGGTCGGTCATCAGCGCCCGCGCGATCTGCACGCGCTTGCGCTCCCCCTCGCTGAGGGTGCCGAAGGTCCGCTCCGCCAGGTGGGCGGCGCCCACCTCGGCGAGCAGCTCAGCGGCCCGGTCGTGGTCGAGGTCGGCGTACTCCTCGCGCCAGCGCCCGACGACGCCGTAGGAGGCGGAGACGACGACGTCCTTGACGAGCTCGCTGCGCGGGATGCGGTCGGCGAGCGCCGCGCTGGTCAGGCCGATGCGCGGTCGGAGCTCGAAGACGTCGGTCGTGCCGAGGACCTCGTCGAGGATGCCGGCGACGCCGGAGGTCGGGTGCAGCTGGGCGGCGGCGACCTGGAGCAGGGTGGTCTTGCCGGCGCCGTTGGGCCCGAGCACGACCCAGCGCTCGTCCTCCTCGACCTCCCAGCTGATGTCGTCGAGCAGCAGGGACGTGCCACGGCGCACCGTGACCCCGGCGAGCTCGATGACGGCGACCATGTTCCTCACCCTATCCAGCAGCCGTCTCTGCTCCGGACCTGACACGACGGGGGCGGAGCAGCGAGTAGCGTCGTCCGCGATGTCGACCTCGTCCTCCGGCCCGTCCTCGAACCATGGCCCGGCGCTCCCCCACTCGGCGGTCCTCGCCTGGTGGCTCACCGCCTGGCTGCGCGGCCACGAGCAGACCGACCACGTGCTCGACGCCCTCGCCGACGACGTGCACCTGCTCGAGGGCGGGTCGGCGCTCGACCTGCTGGCGCGCTCGCGGGCGAGCGGTGCGTCGTACGCCGGCCTGGCGCTGCCCGTCGACGGTGACCCGCTGGGCCTCGGCGGGCCGCGCGACTTCAACACCGCGGCCCTGGAGGCCGGGCAGGCCGTCGTGGCAGGCGGTCTCGGCCTGGTGCCGCACGAGGCCGGCGAGACCGTGCAGTGGCGGGTCCACGAGGCCGGTCCGCGCCAGCTGCCCGACGTGGGCGAGGCGGACCGCGCGCTGCGCGAGAGCCTGGTCGGCGCCGCCGGCGACCTGGCCGACCTCGACGTGGCGCGGTGGCGACCCGAGGCCGCGGACGCCTTGATGAACCTGCACCACCGGCCCGGGCTCGACGCGCCGCTCGGCACCCCGCCGCGCTGCGTCGACCTCGCGGCCCGGGGGCTGCAGGCGTGGGCCATCGTCGACCTGGCCCTCGCCGACGACGGCGGCGCGTTGTCGTCGTACGAGGTGGAGCGGCGTCGCGGCCTCCTGCAGCCGCTCGGCCGGGCGGCCCGGCGGGCGATCGTGGCGGCCTGCTCCCCCGAGGTGTGGCCCGATCGGTGATACCCGGCCGCTGCGCGGTCGCGGTGGGTCTAGCCTTCCCCCCACCATGGAAGACGAGCCGAAGACTCTTCTGGTCACCCTCACGGGCAAGGACCGGCCGGGCGTCACCTCTGCGATGTTCGACGTGCTGGCCGCGGCCGGGGTCGAGGTCGTCGACATCGAGCAGATCGTGCTGCGGCGCAGGCTGCTGCTGGGCATCCTGGTGACCGCCCCGCGGGACTGGAAGAAGCTGCGCGACGCCATCGAGCGCACCGCCGCCGAGCTCGACATGAGCGTCGAGGTCGACCGCGGCGCCGGTGACAACAAGAGCCGCCGCGGCGACCGGTCCCACATCACCCTCATCGGCAGCCCGCTAAAGGCGTCCGCAGTGGCGGCCATCGCCGGACGGATCGCGGACTCCGGCGCCAACATCGACCGCATCGAGCGCATGGCGCGCTACCCGGTGACCGCGATCGAGCTGCACGTCTCCGGTGCCCCCGCCGACTCCCTGCGACCCCTGCTGTCGACGGAGGCGGTGCGGCTGGGCATCGACCTGGCCGTGCAGCGCGAGTCGCTGTACCGGCGCGGCGTACGCCTCATCGTCATGGACGTCGACTCCACCCTCATCCAGGGGGAGGTCATCGAGATGATCGCCGCGCACGCCGGCCAGGAGGCCGAGGTCGCGCGGGTGACCGAGGCCGCGATGCGCGGCGAGCTCGACTTCGAGCAGTCGCTGCGGGAGCGGGTCGCCCTGCTCGAGGGCGTGCCGGCGACCGCGCTCGACGAGGTCTACGACTCGATCGTGCTGGCCCCCGGGGCGCGCACGATGGTCCGCACGCTGCGACGCCTGGGCTACCGCTTCGCGATCGTGTCCGGCGGCTTCAGCCAGATCACCGACCGCCTCGCCGCCGAGCTCGGCATCCACTTCGCGCGCGCCAACCAGCTCGAGATCGTCGACGGCCTGCTGACCGGCCGGATCGTGGGCGACGTCGTGGACCGTGCCGGCAAGGCCGCCGCGCTGCGGGAGTTCGCCGCCGAGGTGGGCGTGCCGCTGGACGCCGTCATCGCCATCGGCGACGGCGCCAACGACCTCGACATGCTCAACGAGGCGGGCCTCGGCATCGCCTACAACGCCAAGCCGGTGGTGCGCGACGCCGCCCAGACGTCGGTCAACGTGCCCTACCTCGACACCGTGCTCTACCTGCTCGGCATCTCCCGCGAGGAGATCGAGGAGGCGGACGCCGAGGTCGGCATCGTCACGCCGTCACCGCCGCTGGTCGACTGACCCCGACGGCGACGCAGCCGCCGATCTCGTCGTCGACGACCACCTCGGCGACCAGCCCCGCCCGCTCCATGGCGCTGGTCGTCAGCGAGGCCTGCGAGGCGCTGGTCTCGACGAGCAGCACTCCCCCGGGCGCCAGCCACCCCACGGCCCCCGCGGCGAGCCGGCGGTGCACGTCGACCCCGTCCGCGCCCCCGTCGAGGGACACGTGCGGCTCGTGGACCCGTGCCTCCGGCGGCATGGCGGCGATGCGGTCGGTCGGCACGTAGGGCGCGTTCGCGGCGATGACGTCGATGCGACCCCGCAGCCGGCGCGGCAACGCGTCGTAGAGGTCGCCACGGTGCAGCTCGGCCCCGGGCGCGTTGGACCGGGCGTGCGCGAGTGCGTCCGCGCTCAGGTCGGCCGCGTGCACCTCGGCGCCGGTCGGCACCAGGCTCGCGGCGACGGGGGCGACGCCGCAGCACATCTCCACGACCACGACAGGCTCACCGCCCGGGCCGCGACCCGGCACGCGAGCGAGGGCCTCCCGGGCCAGCAGCTCCGTGCGCCGTCGGGGCACGAAGACGCCCGGGCCCACGGCGAGGCGCCGGCCGAGGAACTCGACCCACCCGAGGACCAGCTCGAGCGGCTCGCCGGCCACCCGCCGGGAGACCAGCCCCTCGAGGTCCGCGGGCGAACGGGCCGCCTCCTCCAGCAGGGCAGCCTCGTCCTCGGCCCAGACGCACCCCGCGGCCCGCAGCCGTGCGACCGCGTCCGGTGCGGTGTCGCGACCGGTCATCCGTCGCCGACGTGGAACGCCTCGAGCCGGCCACTGCCGGGACCGAGGTCCGCCCACTCGCCGGCGACGACGAACACCGCGAGGGCGGACGTCGGGAAGCCGCGCGTCAGCATGAAGGTCGTCGCCTCCACGTCACCCTCCCCGTCGTCGATGAGCTCGGCGACGTAGGCCATGGTGGGGTTGTGCCCGATGACGACCAGGGTCGTCACCTCCGGATCGGTCTCGCGCAACAGGTCGAAGGCCGAGTCTGCGCCCGCGGCGTAGAGGCCCGCGGACAGGTCGGGCTCCAGGCCCCACCCCGCCGCGTCGGCGAGGTGCTCCCAGGTCTGCTGGGTCCGCAGGGCGTCCGACACCAACGCCGCGTCGGGGTCGATCCCGGTGGCGCGGAGCCACCGCCCGGCCTCCGCCGCGTCGGCGCGGCCGCGGGCCGCGAGGGCCCGTCCGTGGTCCGACGGGGCCGTCGGCTCCGCCTTGGCGTGGCGTACGACGACCAGCCGCCGCGGCGCTTCCCTCCGTGACTCCTGCATCCCTCCACCCTTGCAGCCGCTAGCCTGCCTGTCATGCCTCACGGACCACTCATGATCATCGGAGGCGCCGAGGACAAGGTGCGCAAGCCGACGATCCTCAAGCACTTCGTCGCCCTCAGCGGCGGGCGGGACGCGCGCATCGCCGTCATCCCGACCGCTTCCTCGCTCGGACGGGAGGTCGTCGACGTCTATGACGCGCTCTTCACCAAGTTCGGTGCCGCCCGCGTCGACGCCGTACGCCCCGAGACACGCGACCAGGCCCACGACCCCGCCCTCGTCAAGGCCCTGGACGAGGCCACCGGCATCTTCATGACCGGTGGCAACCAGCTCAAGCTGTCGTCGATCGTCTGCGGCACGCCGGTGGGCGATGCGATCCTGCGCGCACACGAGCGCGGTGCGGTCGTCGCCGGCACCTCGGCCGGCGCGAGCATCCAGTCCTCCCACATGGTGGCCTTCGGGGTCGGTGGGTCCACCCCGAAGCAGCGGATGACCCAGGTGGCGGCGGGCCTCGGCCTGGTGGAGGCCACCGTCATCGACCAGCACTTCGACCAGCGCAACCGCTACGGCCGGCTGCTGATGATCGTCGCGCAGAGCCCCCAGCTGCTGGGCATCGGAGTCGACGAGGACACCTGCGGCCTCGTCGAGGAGGTCGCCGGCGACCTGGTGATGCGAGTGATGGGCAAGGGTGCCGTCACGGTCTTCGACGGCTCGCGGATGACCTCCAACGCCTACGAGGCCACGCGGTCCTCGCCCCTGCTGGCCAGCGGGGTGGTCTTCCACGTGCTCCCCGAGGGGGCGGTCTTCAACCTCGCGACCCGCAGCCTCGTCCCGCAGGAGCCGGTGGTCGACCCCGAGGACGCCGACGAGCTGGCCGAGGCCAGCCGCGACCTGCGCCAGCTGGTGCGCGACATCGCCGCGGCCGACGCCACGCCGGCCGCCGTACGCCGCCGCCTCGCGCTGCGACGTACCCGCTCCACCACGACCACCCCCGACCACGCCCCGACCGAGGGAGACCCTTCATGAGTGAGCGCCCCACCCCGGACCTGGAGATCGTCGAGACCCGCGTCTACCGCGGCCCCAACGTCTGGTCCTACGACAAGTCGATCCACCTCGTGGTCGACCTGGGCTCGCTCGAGCAGTTCCCCACCAACACCATCCCCGGCTTCAGCGACGACCTGGTCTCGATGCTGCCCGGCCTGCGGGAGCACTCCTGCTCGCGCGGGCGGCGCGGCGGCTTCCTCGAGCGGCTCAACGAGGGCACGTGGCTCGGCCACGTCGCCGAGCACGTCGCGCTGGCGCTGCAGCAGCTGGTCGGCCACGACATCCGCCGCGGCAAGACCCGCCAGGTGAAGGGCCAGACCGGCCGCTACAACATCATCTACGGCTACATCGACGAGAACGTCGGCCTCACCGCGGGCCGCCTCGCGGTCCGCCTGGTCAACCACCTCGTCGAGGGCGACCCCGACTTCGACTGGGAGACCGAGCGCGACGAGTTCATCCGCCGCGCCGAGCGCACCGCCTTCGGGCCCTCCACCCAGGCGATCGTCGACGAGGCGGTGTCCCGCGACATCCCGTGGATCCGGCTCAACCAGTACTCCCTCGTCCAGCTCGGCCAGGGCGTCCACGCCAAGCGGATCCGGGCCACGATGACCTCGGAGACGTCGTCGATCGCGGTGGACATCGCCTCCGACAAGGACCTCACGACCAAGCTCCTCGGCGCCGCCGGGCTCCCGGTCCCCAAGCAGGAGTCCGTGCGCTCGGAGGACCAGGCCGTCGCCGCGGCCCGCCGGATCGGCTACCCCGTCGTGCTCAAGCCGCTCGACGGCAACCACGGCCGCGGGGTCTGCCTGGACCTGCAGGACGACGACGACGTACGCGCTGCCTATCCGATCGCGCACGGCCAGTCGCGGCGCGGCAACGTCATCGTCGAGTCCTTCGTCACCGGCAAGGACTACCGCTGCCTCATCATCGACGGCCGGATGGTCGCCATCGCCGAGCGCGTCCCCGCATCGGTCACCGGCGACGGCACCTCGACGGTCGAGCAGCTCGTCGACCTCACCAACGCCGACCCGCGACGCGGCGTCGGCCACGAGAAGGTGCTGACCCGGATCAAGGTCGACGAGGCCGCCATCGAGGTGCTCGCCGACCAGGGCCACACGCTCGACTCGGTGCCCGACGAGGGCGAGATGGTGAAGCTCGCGCTGACCGGCAACATGTCGACCGGCGGCATCTCGATCGACCGCACCTTCGAGGCCCACCCGGAGAACGTCGAGATCGCCGAGGAGGCCGCCCGCATGGTCGGTCTCGACATCGCCGGCATCGACTTCATCTGCCCCGACATCACCGAGCCGGTCCGCGAGGCCGGCGGCGCGATCTGCGAGGTCAACGCGGCACCCGGCTTCCGCATGCACACCCACCCCACCATCGGCGAGCCGCAGTTCATCGCCAAGCCCGTGGTGGACATGCTGTTCCCGCCCGGCGCGACCTCGCGCATCCCGATCGTGGCCGTCACCGGCACGAACGGCAAGACGACCACCAGCCGGATGATCGCGCACATCTTCAAGGGCCTCGGTCGCAAGGTCGGCATGACCTCGACCGACGGCGTGGTCATCGACGAGCGCCTGGTGATCCGTGCCGACGCGTCCGGCCCGCGCTCGGCCCGGATGGTGCTGCAGAACCCGCGCGTCGACTTCGCCGTCTTCGAGGTCGCCCGCGGAGGCATCCTGCGCGAGGGCCTGGGCTACGAGCGCAACGACGTGGCCGTGGTGCTCAACGTGCAGCCCGACCACCTCGGCCTGCGCGGCATCGACACCGTCGAGCAGCTCGCCGACGTGAAGGCCGTCATCGTCGAGGCGGTGCCGCGCGACGGCCACGCCGTGCTCAACGCCGACGACCCGCTCGTGCGGGAGATGCGCCGACGCTGCTCGGGGCAGGTCGTCTGGTTCTCGATGGAGGAGCCCGGCAGCGAGGTGCGCGACATGATCGACGCGCACTGCCGCCGTGGCGGCAAGGCCATCGTGCTCAACCCGACGGAGCGCGGCGAGATGATGGTCGTGCAGCACGGGCGCCGCGAGATGCAGCTCGCGTGGACCCACCTGCTGCCGGCGACGTTCAACGGCCGCGCCCGGATGAACGTCCAGAACTCGCTGGCCGCCGCCGCTGCCGCGTTCGCCGCCGGTGCGCCGCTGCACGACATCCGTCAGGGCCTGCGCACCTTCTCGACCAACTACTACCTCTCCCCCGGTCGCCTCAACGAGGTCGACGTCAACGGCGTCAACGTGATCGTCGACTACTGCCACAACGCGCCGGGCATGAAGATGCTCGGCGACTTCGTGGACCGGGTCGGCGAGTCGCTCGAGTCCTCGCACGACCTCGCCCGCCCGTCGCGGATCGGCATCATCGCCACTGCCGGCGACCGGCGCGACCAGGACATGCGCGAGCTCGGCCACATCGCGGCCCAGCACTTCGACGTGTGCATCGTGCGCGAGGACGTCGCGCTGCGCGGTCGCGAGCGCGGCGAGACCGCCAAGCTGGTGCTGGAGGGCGTGCGCACCGCGATGGACGAGGGCGCGCGCTGCAAGCAGGCCGAGCTGTGCCTGGAGGAGATCGAGGCCGTACGCCACGCGATGAGCCGCGCGAACCGCGGGGACCTGGTCGTGGTGTGCGTCGACAAGCACGCCGAGGTCATGGCCGAGCTCGAGCACTGGTCCGACACTGCCCAGGCCGGCTCCGTCGCCAACCCCGATGCCCCGTCGGCCGACCCCGACTACACCCCGCCGGCCACGGACCACGCGTGAAGGTCCTCGACCTGGGCGCGCTCCCCCACCGACGTGTCGAGGCCCACGGCAGCCGGCACTTCTCCGTCGGCGCGTTCGGCATCAGCGCGGACGCGCACCTCGTCGCGGTGAACCTCGCCCCCGGCGGGTCCATCGGTCGCCACCCGGCGTCCGGGCGCCAGCTCATGGTCGTGCTCGCGGGCGAGGCCGAGGTCAGCGGCGCCGACCGCGAGGTCCAGGTCATCCGTCCCGGCCAGGCAGCCGTGTGGGAGCCCGGGGAGTCGCACGAGACCCACTCCGCGGTCGGCCTCTCGGCGATGATCGTGGAGGGCGACCTCGACATCGGCGCCCCCGGCGAGCAGGTCGATCCCGGCGACACCTGAGCGAGCTCCGCTCAGTCGGAGGCGGCCCGCACCTTCTGCGCCAGGACCTCCGGCGAGTCGGGCGTGCCGCCGTGGGCGGCGATCCAGTCGTAGGCCTCCTGCCGCTCGGCGTGGCACATCAGCCCCACCACGTCGCCCGGCCGTGCCCGCTCGACGAGGGCGGCGAGGCACTCGACCTCGGTCTCGTAGGTGTCGATGTCGCTGACCCCGACCCGGGCGGCTCCGGCACGCAGGAGTGCGTCGATCTCGTCCATGGTGCGTCCCCGCAGGTACCACTCCTTGTGACCGATCGCGACGACGTCGCTGCCCTTGGCACCGATCTCCCCCAGGGAGCCGATCAGCTCGTCGGTGCGGTCGCCGACCGCCCCGAGGCCGAGCAGCAGACGGGCGCCGGGACGTCGTACGCCCGACATGATCTCGAGCAGCGCCTCGAGCCCGGCCTCGTTGTGGGCGAGGTCCATGACGACCGAGACCTCGCCCGGCATGGAGAAGAAGTTCATCCGGCCGGGGTTGTGCTCGGCGTCGGGCCGGAAGGAGCGCAGGCCGGCGACCACGTCGGCACGGTCCAGGCCGATGGCCAGTGCCGCGGAAGCCGCCGCGAGGGCGTTCTCGATGTTGAACCGCGACAGGCCGGCAAGGGTCATCGGCACGTCGACGAGCTCGACCAGCGGGTCCGGGTCGGTGCCCGGGGCCAGCACCGTGATCCAGCCGTCGATGACGGTCGTGGCCCGGCCGCCACCGTGGCTGAGCACCTCGCGCACCGCCGGGGAGTCGGGGTCGCGGCTGAAGATCCACGGTCGCGCCGAGATCGTCGCCTGCATCGCCAGCACGCGGGGGTCGTCGCCGTTGAGCACGGACCAGCCGTCCTTGCGGGTGATCCGCGGGACCACGGCCTTGACCTCGGCGAGCTGGTCGACGGTGTCGATGCCCTGCAGCCCGAGGTGGTCGGCGGTCACGTTGGTCACCACCGACACGTCGTTGCGGGTGATGCCGATGCCCTTGAGCAGGATGCCGCCGCGGGCGGTCTCGGTCACGGCGAACTGGACGCCCTCGAGGCCCAGGACGCGCCCCGCACCCGAGGGTCCGGAGTAGTCGCCGGCCTCGACGAGCTCGCCGTCGCGGTAGATGCCGTCGGTGTTGGACCACCCGACGACGAGGCCGCTGGTCCGCGCGACGTGGGCGATCATCCGGCTCGTCGTGGTCTTGCCGTTGGTGCCGGTGACGGCGACCACCGGGATCCTCGGGGTGATCGTCGTCGGCCGGTCGCCCCGCTCGGCGGCGGCCACCTCCTCGGCAGCGGCGCTGACCGCGCCCTCGAGGTCCGGGGTCGGCAGGGCGTCGAGCGCGTGCGCCACCGCCTCGCCCAGGGCGCGGGCGCGACCACGGTTGCGCCACGGGAAGGCCACTACCAGCACCTGGGGGTCGGACGTCGGGCGCACGCGCACGGCCAGGCGGCGGGTGCCCGCCTCGCTGGCGATGGCTCGCACCAGGCGCTCCACGGCACGCACCGCGAAGCGGGACCGGAAGCCTGACCCGGGTGCACCGGGACGGGTCGTGCGCAGCCCGATGCGCCGGGCGAAGCGGAGCACCTGGTCCTCGCCGGCCTCGGTGATCGTGGAGACGTCGAGCGTCAGCTTCACCGCGGCACGCGGGAAGTAGAGGTTCGGGCCTTCGAGGATGCGCAGCTCGACGAGTGAGGTCACCCGGGGAAACTACCGAACCGGCGGGCCGCTCCTACAGGCCCATCGCGTGGAAGCCGCCGTCGACGTGCACGATCTCACCCGTCGTCGCGGGGAAGAAGTCGCTCAGCAGGGCGACCACCGCCTGCGCGGTCGGCGTGTGGTCGGTCTCGTCCCAGCCCAGCGGGGCCCGGTCCTTCCACGCCGACTCGAGGTCCTCGAAGCCGGGGATCGCCTTGGCGGCCAGCGTCTTCAACGGACCTGCAGAGACCAGGTTGCACCGGATGCCCTCCGGGCCGAGGTCACGCGCGACGTAGCGCGAGGTGTTCTCCAGCGCGGCCTTGGCCACACCCATCCAGTCGTACGCCGGCCACGCGGTGGTCGCGTCGAAGGTGAGCCCGACGATGGAGCCGCCGCGCGACATCAGCGGGCGGGTGGCCACGGCCAGCGACTTGAGGGAGTAGGCGGAGACCTGCACGGCCTGCGCGACGTCCTCCCACGGACCGGTCATGAACTTGCCGCCGAGCAGCGTCTCCGGGTTGCCGTAGGCGATCGAGTGGACGACGCCGTCGAGGCCGTCGACGTGCTCGCGCACCTGGTCGGCGAGGCCGGCGAGGTGGTCCTCGTCGGTGACGTCGAGCTCGAGCACCGGCGCCTCCTGGGGCAGCCGCTTGGCGATGCGCCGGGTGATGCCGAGGGCGCGGCCGAAGTTGGAGATCAGCACCGTCGCGCCCTGCTCCTGCGCGACCTTCGCGGTGGCGAAGCCGATCGAGCTGTCCATCGTGACGCCGGCGACGAGGATGCGCTTGCCGTCGAGGATTCCCATGTGCGTGTGCCCTTCTGGTGCTCGTGAGTAGGTGGTCAGTGGCCCATGCCGAGGCCGCCGTCGACGGGGATGACCGCCCCGGTGACGTAGGCGGCGCCGTCGGAGGCGAGCCAGGTGACGGCGGAGGCGACCTCGGCCGTCGAGGCGTAGCGGCCCAGCGGGACCTGCGTCTTGATCGCGGCCTTCTGGTCGTCGGTCAGCACGTCGGTCATGTCGGTCTCGACGAACCCCGGAGCCACGACGTTGGTGGTGATCGAGCGGCTGCCGAGCTCGCGGGCCAGCGAGCGGGCCATGCCGACGAGACCGGCCTTGGACGCGGCGTAGTTGACCTGTCCGGCCGAGCCGAGGAGCCCGACGACCGACGAGATCAGGATGATCCGGCCGCGCCGCAGCCGCAGCATCCCCTTGGCGGCGCGCTTGGCGAGCCGGAAGGTGCCGGTGAGGTTGGTGTCGATGACCGAGGACCAGTCGTCCTCGCTCATCCTCAGCAGCAGCGTGTCCTTGGTGATCCCGGCGTTGGCGACCAGCACCTCGACCGGCCCGTGCGCCTCCTCGACCTGCGCGAACGCGGCCTCGACGGCGTCGGCGTCGGTGATGTCGCAGCGGACGTCGAGGGCGCCCTCGGGCGCGCCGCCGTTGCGCGTGGTGACCGCGACCTTGTCACCCTGCGCGATGAAGGCCTCGGCGATCGCGCGACCGATGCCGCGGTTGCCGCCCGTCACGAGGACGGACCGGGGTGCGGGACTGGACGGGGTGGATCCGGGAATCTCGCTCACGCTCCCCGACGCTAGTGATTACCGAGGGGTAGACCGAACTCGCCGGGCCTCACTCGTCCTCGAGGCGGAACCCGACCTTCATCCCGACCTGGAAGTGCTCCACGGCGCCGTCCTTGGCCTGGCCGCGGATCTGGGTGACCTCGAACCAGTCGATGTGGCGCAGCGTCTGGCCGGCGCGCTCGATGCCGTTGCGAACGGCCTGGTCGATCCCGTCGGGCGAGGTGCCGACGATCTCGGTGACGCGGTACGTGCGGTTGGACATGGGTTCCTCCTGCGCGAACGGCTTCGCGGACCGTGACCGGCCCCTGTTGCCGTGAGCCTAGCGACGTAGACTCGAGGGCATGGCCAAGCCCGACGCCGTACGCATCACGACGGCTCGCAGCAGCGCCGCCGACGACATGCGCTCGCGTCAGCGGCGCTACGCGATCTCGATGACGATCCGCATCGTCTGCTTCGTCGCGGCCGTGGCGGTCGGTCCGGGGGTGCTGCGCTGGGTGCTGGTCGCCGCTGCAGTCTTCCTGCCGCTCTTCGCCGTGATCATGGCGAACGCCGGCGACCAGCGCGACGACGGATTCAGTCTTCCGGACGGTCCAGGCGCCCACGAACTGACGGCGCGGGACGACGAGGACCGAGGAAAATAACTTCCGGGACATCTGTGTCGAAAGTTTGGTTTTCACCAACCGACGTGACATGATTCCTGTCGCGAGCGCAGCATCCCCCGTCTGTGTTCGCACTTGAGGTGCCGGACAGCTCCCCCCCGTGGCTGTCCGGCACCTCTGCTTTTCACCTGTCCCACCCACGCGCACCGGAGGTCCGTGATGGAGCCCGACCGTGACATCTGCTCGGCCAAGGGCTGCCAGGCCGACGCCGTGTGGGACCTGCAGTGGAACAACCCGAAGATCCACACCCCGGAGCGGCGCAAGTCGTGGCTCGCGTGCGAGGAGCACCGGTCCTCGCTGTCGGACTTCCTCGGGTCGCGAGGCTTCCTGAAGGACGTCGTCGAGCACCAGCCCGGCTGACGGGCTCCGCTCAGCCCCCGATGGCGGACATCGGCCGGTCGGGCTGGAGGAAGGTCTCGTCGTCGATGCCGTGACCGGCACGCTTGCCGCGCATGGCGATGACCCACCGCTCGGCGATCTCCTGGTCGCTGGCGCCGTTGCGCAGCGACGTACGGAGGTCGGACTCCTCGCGGGCGAAGAGGCAGTTGCGCACCTGGCCGTCCGCGGTGAGCCGCACGCGGTCGCAGTCGCCGCAGAAGGGGCGGGTGACCGAGGCGATGATGCCGACCGTCGCGGGTCCGCCGTCGACGTCGAAGAGCTCGGCGGGAGCGCTGCCGCGCGGGGCACCGTGCGGGGTCAGCGTGAAGTCGGCGCTCAGCGCGTCGAAGATCTCCTCCGCCGTCACCATCGCCGCGCGGCTCCAGTCGTGCTGGGCGTCGAGCGGCATCTGCTCGATGAAGCGCAGCTCGTAGCCGTGGTCGACGGCCCAGCGCAGCAGCTCGGGTGCCTGGTCGTCGTTGGTGCCGCGCAGGAGCACGGCGTTGAGCTTGATCGGGCCGAGCCCGGCGGCCTTGGCGGCCTCGAGACCGGCCACGACGTCGGCGAAGCGGTCGCGGCGGGTGATGAGGGCGAACGTCTCGGGTCGCACGGTGTCGATGCTCGCGTTGATCCGGTCGAGCCCGGCGTCGGCCAGCGCCTGCGCCGTCCGCGACAGCCCGAGCGCGTTGGTGGTGAGGGAGGTCTCCACGCCCAGCGCGTGGGTGCGACCGACGATGTCGACGAGGCCTCGACGCAGCAGGGGCTCACCGCCCGTGAAGCGCACCTCGGTGATGCCGAGCCGCTCGACCCCGATCGTGATGAGCCTGACCACCTCGTCGTCGGTGAGGGTCTGCTCGGTGGGCAGCCAGTCGAGCCCCTCCGCCGGCATGCAGTAGTTGCAGCGCAGGTTGCACCGGTCGGTCAGGGACACGCGCAGGTCCGTCGCCACGCGGCCGAAGCGGTCTGCCAGGGGTGTCGTCACGCCGGTCAGTCTATCGAGCCACCCGTCAGGAGCTCAGGACGTCCCGGATAGCCTCGCCGCGTGCACAAGCTCGGATTCCTGGTCTCGCGCCGCTGGATCGGCTTCGCACTCGTGGTCGTCCTCCTCGCGTGGGTCGCCTGGCGCCTCGGCGAGTGGCAGTTCCACCGGCTGGAGGACCGCCAGGAGCGCAACGCGATGATCGAGCGCAACGAGAAGGCCGGCGCCGACCCGATCACCGAGGTGATGGCGCCGGGCCAGGACGTCACGGGCTCCACGGAGTGGCGCATCGTCGAGGCCACCGGCACCTACGCCGTCGAGGACACCGTGATCGTGCGCTACCGCACGCGCGAGGGCTCGGCCGGCGTCGACGTGGTCGTGCCCCTCGAGCTGGCCGACGGGTCGAGCGTCCTGGTCGACCGCGGCTGGTACGCCACCGACAACCGCGGCGCGACCACTGCCGACGTGCCCGCCCCGCCCCCGGGCGAGGTGACCGTGACCGGGTGGGTGCGAGCCGACGCCGAGGGCGACAGCACCGAGGTGACCGACCAGTCCACGCGAGCGGTCAACAGCGAGGAGATCGGCGACGCGCTCGGCCGCGAGGTCGTGGGCGGCTGGATCGACCTGCGGTCGGAGTCGCCCGAGCCCGAGACCCCCCTGCTCCCGGTCGAGATGCCCGAGCTCAACAACGGACCGCACTTCTTCTACGGCCTGCAGTGGTGGTTCTTCGGCGCGCTGGCGATCTTCGGGTTCTTCTACCTGATGTACGACGAGTGGCGCGGCGGCCGCGGACCGTGGGGCAAGACGCGCGACGGCGCACCGGCTGACTCTGGGACCGCCTGACTAACCGGCAGGGGCTGCCGACGCGTCGCGGAACTGCGTGGCGTGGAGGGTGGCGTAGAGCCCGCCCGCGGCGAGCAGGTCGGCGTGGGTGCCCTGCTGGACCACCCGGCCGTCGTCGAGGACGAGGATCAGGTCGGCGTTGCGGACGGTGGAGAGCCGGTGCGCGATCACCAGCGACGTACGTCCCTCGAGCGCGGCGTCGAGGGCCTGCTGCACCGCGGCCTCGGACTCGCTGTCGAGGTGGGCCGTCGCCTCGTCGAGCACGACGATCGAGGGAGCCTTCAGCAGCAACCGGGCGATGGCCAGCCGCTGGCGCTCGCCGCCGCTGAGCCGGTAGCCCCGATCGCCCACCACCGTGTCGAGCCCGTCGGGCAGCGACCGGACCAGCCCCGCGATCTGCGCGGCCTCCAGCGCGGCCCAGACCTCGTGCTCCAGCGCGCCCGGGCGGGCGTAGAGCAGGTTGGCGCGGATCGTGTCGTGGAACATGTGCGCGTCCTGGGTGACGTAGCCGACGACGTCCTCGAGCGACTGCAGCGTCACGTCACGAACGTCGTGGCCGCCGACGCGCACCGTGCCGTGCTCGACGTCGTAGAGGCGGGCGACGAGGTGGGTCACGGTCGTCTTGCCGGCACCCGACGGACCGACCAGGGCGACCATCTGCCCCGGCGCCGCGGTGAACGTGACGTCGTGGAGCACCTGTCCGGTGTCGCGCGACTCGGTGCGCGCCACGGTCTCGAGCGAGGCCAGCGAGATCTCGTCGGCACGCGGGTAGGTGAACGCCACGTGGTCGAACTCCAACGACGACGCGTGGGACGGCAGCGCGACGGCGTCGGGCTTCTCCTGGATGAGCGAGGGCAGGTCGAGCACCTCGAAGACCCGGTCGAAGCTGACGAGCGCGGTCATCACGTCGATGCGGACGTTGGAGAGGCCCTGGAGCGGGCCGAGCAGCCGGGTCAGCAGGACGCCGAGGGCGACGATGGTGCCCACGGAGAGGTCGCCACGGATCGCCAGCCAGCCGCCGATGCCGTAGACGAGAGCGGTCGCCAAGGACGGCACGAGCGTCATCGCCGCGAAGAAGATGCGCGTCAGCAGGGAGATCCGGACCCCCAGGTCGCGCACCACGGCGGCCTTCTGGGCATAGGCGACGTCCTCGGACTCGCGCCGCCCGAACAGCTTGAGCAGCATCGCGCCGCCGACGTTGAAGCGCTCGGTCATCGCGTTGCCGAGGTCGGCGTTGCCGTCCATCTGCTGGCGCGACAGGTCGGCCAGCCGGTTGCCGACGAGCCGCGAGGCGAGCAGCAGGATCGGGAAGAGCGCGACGCACAGCAAGGTCACCGGCCAGCTCAGGAACAGCATCGTCACCCCGACGACGACGGCCGCGATGATGTTGGAGACGGTGCCCTGCAACGTCGAGGTGAAGGCGCGCTGGGCGCCGATGACGTCGTTGTTGAGCCGGCTCACCAGCGCCCCCGTCTGGGTGCGCGTGAAGAACGCCAGTGACTGCCGCTGCACGTGCGCGAAGACCTGCGTGCGGAGGTCGTAGATCAGGCCCTCGCCGATGCGGCTGGAGAGCCAGCCGGTGACGAGACCGAAGGCGGCGTCGACGACGGCGACGACGGCCACCAGGACGGCGAGCCACACGACCAGGGAGGTGTCACCCGTCCGGACGCCGTCGTCGATGATCGCCTTGAGCAGCAGCGGCGGCACGACCACGAGCGCGGCGTCCACCACCGTGACGGCGAGGAACGCTGCGATGAGCCTGCGGTGCGGGCCGGCGAAGCCCAGCACGCGGCGCACAGTACTGCGCTCGATCTTGTTGTCGACGACGCTCCGGTCGCTGCGCAGGTGCCGCCACGGCGGGCCACCCATCCCCATCGACATCTGTCCTCCGTCCGTCCACCGGCTGAACCCCCGCCGGCGGGTGATTGTTCCTCAGCCCGCGAGAGCCGCCGCGACCGCACGGAAACGGCGTACCTGCGCCTCGCGCTCGAGCCGCCGCTGCTCGTCGAGGTCGCGGTCGGCCGCGCCCTGGAGCAGTGCCTTGGTCTCGGGCACGACGCCGGGCATGGGCGCGCTGAGGGCCGCGGCGAGGTCGGCGACGGCTGCGTCGAGCTCGTCCGAGGGGACCGAGGCGGTGGCGAGGCCGATGCGCACCGCCTCCTCGGCGGGCACGACCCGGGCGGTCGCGCAGATCTCCAGTGCCCGGGCGTAGCCCACGTGCTCCACCAGCGGCTTGGTGCCGGTCAGGTCGGGCACCAGGCCGAGGGCGGACTCCTTCATGGAGAACTTGGCGTCGTCGGCGACCACGCGGAGGTCGCAGGACAGGGCCAGCTGGAAGCCGGCGCCGATCGCATGGCCGCGCACCTTGGCGATGGAGACGAAGCGCGGGTCGCGCAGCCAGGTGAAGCCGCGCTGGAACTCCTCGATCCGCGCCGAGGCGTCCTCGTCGCTGAGGGCCAGGAGACCGACGACGCTCTGCTGGCCGGCCTCGAGAGAGGCCGAGGGGTCGAGCATCGCGCGGTCCAGCCCGGCGGAGAACGTCCCTCCCTCCCCCGCCACCACGACGACGCGCACGTCGTCCGGCAGCGTCCGGCCGATCTCGCCGAGGGCGATCCACATGGCCGGGGTCTGGGCGTTGCGGACGTCGGGACGGTCCAGCGTCACCGTGGCGACGGGACCGTCGATGTCGAGGCGGAGGCCGACGGCGGCCAGGTCTTCGGAAGTCATGGCCCCGAGGCTACTACTGGTGAGTAACTTCAGGCGAGGGAGACCAGGTCGGCGTAGTCCTCGCTCCACAGGTCCTCGTCGCCGTCGGGAAGGAGCAGCACCCGGTCGGGGTCGAGCGCGCGCACGGCACCCTCGTCGTGGGTGACGAGGATGATCGCGCCGGTGTAGCTGCGGATCGCGTGCAGCACCTCTTCGCGGGACGCCGGGTCGAGGTTGTTGGTGGGCTCGTCGAGCAGGAGCACGTTGGCGCTCGAGACGACCAGGATCGCCAGCGCGAGCCGGGTCTTCTCCCCGCCCGAGAGCACGCCTGCGGGCTTGTGCGCGTCGTCGCCGGAGAAGAGGAACGAGCCGAGCACGGAGCGGGCCTGGGTGTCGGTCAGCTCGGGCGCCGCGCTGTGCATGTTCTCCAGCACGGTGCGGTTGACGTCGAGGGTCTCGTGCTCCTGGGCGTAGTAGCCCATCTTGAGCCCGTAGCCCGGGACGACCTCACCGGTGTCGGGCTGGTCGACCCCGGCCAGGATCCGCAGCATCGTGGTCTTGCCGGCACCGTTGAGCCCGAGGATCACCACCCGGCTCCCCCGGTCGATCGCGAGGTCGACGGCGGTGAAGACCTCGAGCGAGCCGTAGGACTTCGACAGCTCGGTGCCCATCAGCGGGGTCTTGCCGCAGGGGGCGGGCTCGGGGAAGGCGATGCGGGCGACGCGGTCGGCCTGGCGCTCGGTCTCGATGCCGGCCATCATCTTCTCGGCGCGCTTCAGCATCGACTGCGCGGCCTGGGCCTTGGTCGCCTTGGCGCGCATCTTGTTGGCCTGGTCGGTGAGGACCTTGGCCTTGTTCTCGGCGTTCTGGCGCTCGCGCTTGCGGCGCTTCTCGTCGTCCTCGCGCTGGGTGAGGTAGTTGTGCCAGCCCATGTTGTAGACGTCGATGACGGCACGGTTGGCGTCGAGGTGGAAGACCTTGTTGACCGTCGCCTCGAGCAGCGCGTTGTCGTGGCTGATCACGACGAACCCGCCGCGGTGCGCCTTGAGGAAGTCGCGCAGCCACACGATCGAGTCGGCGTCGAGGTGGTTGGTCGGCTCGTCGAGCAGCATGATCTCCGCACCCGAGAAGAGGATGCGGGCGAGCTCGACGCGACGACGCTGACCACCGGAGAGCGTGCCGATCGGCTGGGCGAGGATGCGCTCCTCGATACCGAGGGCGGCCGCCATCTGCGCGGCCTCCGACTCCGCGGCGTACCCGCCACCGGCGTGCAGCTCGGCGTCGGCGCGCGTCCACCGCTTCATCCCGCGCTCGTGGACCTTCGGGTCCTCGCTCGCCATGTCGACCTCGGCCTCGCGCAGACGGCGTACGACGTCGTCGAGGCCGCGCGCGGACAGGATCCGGTCGCGCGCGATGACCTCGGGGTCGCCGACCCGGGGGTCCTGCGGCAGGTAGCCGATGTCGCCGCTGCGCAGCACCTGGCCGGCGGCCGGCTGGCCCTCGCCGGCGAGGATGCGGGTGAGGGTCGTCTTGCCGGCACCGTTGCGCCCCACGAGGCCGACCTTGTCGCCTGCGGCGATCCGGAAGGTGACGTCCTCCATGAGGAGCCGCGCGCCGGCTCTGACCTCGAGCTTCTGGGCGGTGATCATCTCGGACGACATCCTACGAAGGGGTGGGCGCCGGAGCCCCATCGGCGGACGCACGCGCTAATCTGCGCAGAGGCTCACCCGGGCCCCGACCTGCGGAAAGGCACGCACATGCGCTTCAACCCGAAGGCCCGTCTCGACACGTCCCGCGTGGGTGACGGTGGCGGCGGCGGTGGCACGGGTGGCGGCCCGATGCGGATCCCGATCCCCGGTGGCACCCGCGCCGGCGGCGGCATCGGTGGCATCCTGATCATCATCTTGTTCGTCGTCCTCACGCAGTGCATGGGCGGCGGCGGCGGTGGCGGCCTGCCCACGCCCGGCGGCAACGGGGTGGACCCGCAGTCCTCGGGCTCCGACTCCAGCCGGATGGACGACTCGGAGCGCTACGACAACTGCAAGACCGGGGCGGACGCCAACAAGGACGAGGACTGCGCGCGCGTCGCGGTGGAGAACTCGCTCTTCAACTTCTGGTCCTCGGAGTTCAGCAGCGGCTTCACGCCCGCGACGATGCTGACCTTCAGCGGGGCCGTCAACACCGGCTGCGGCCAGGCCACCTCGCAGGTCGGACCGTTCTACTGCCCGCCCGACCAGAAGATCTACCTCGACACCAGCTTCTTCGACGACGTGCTCGAGGGGCAGCTCGGCGGCCAGGGCGGCGACTTCGTCGAGCCCTACGTCATCGGTCACGAGTACGGCCACCACATCCAGAACCTGATGGGGACCATGGGCAAGGTCCGCACGCAGAAGGGCCCCGAGTCCGACGCCGTACGCCTCGAGCTCCAGGCCGACTGCTACGCCGGCCTCTGGACCAAGGCCGCGACCGGCACGACCGACACCAAGGGCGTCGCGATCTTCGAGTCGCTCGACGAGGCCGACATCCAGGAGGCGCTCGACTCCGCCAAGGCCGTCGGCGACGACCGGATCCAGCAGAAGTCCGGCCAGGGCGTCAACCCGGACGCCTGGACGCACGGGTCGTCGGAGCAGCGCATGCGCTGGTTCATGACCGGCTACCAGGACGGCACCGTCGAGTCCTGCGACACCTTCGCCGCCAACGAGCTCTGACCGCTCCCCTCCGGGCCGCCATGTGTCGGCCGAGGAAGGGTCCTTCGACCCGTGTCGAGGGGCACGCCACGGAGGAGACTGGTGGTGACAGAGGAGGTGGCGGCCATGACGACGCAGGTCAGGCCACCCAGCAGGAGCACCGGGTCCCGAAGCGCGGGGACCACCACCCTGGTCCTCGGTGTGCTCTTCGCCGCAGCGGTGCTGTTCACCTACGTGCTGAGCCTCAGCGAGAGCTTCAACCCGCCCGACTGGCTCAGGGTCGTCGGCCTCGTGTGGCTCCCGATCGGTCTCGGCGGGGTCCCGATCGCCTACTACCTCGCACGCACGGGCGAGGGCCGTGCGCGCGGTCGCCTCGGCGTCCTCGTGGGCATCGTGGCCCTGGTGGCGTTCATCGCACTCGTCATCGCGCTCGGCTGACGCCGGCGCCCCGGAGGAGGTCGTCATGACTGCCGTCCGACACCCCGAGCAGGTGGCCGCGGCGTCGTTCACCCGGCGCGCCTGGTGGTCCCTGCTGGGGTTCCTGCCGAGCTTCTTCCTGGCCTTCCTGGTCGGCGAGGGCCTGGTCTCCGCCCTGGGCTACCCCGTCGGAGGTGAGGAGCAGGCGCCGTGGTGGGTCGCGGTCGTGGCGGCCACGCCCGCCCTCGTCGTGTTCGCCCTCCCGGCCGTGCTCGCCGTCTGGTTCGGCAGGCAGGCGGTGCGCCTGGGCGACGTCCGGGCGCGGGTCCCGATGGTCGTGGGCGTGGTCGTCGCGGGGGCGTTCGTGCTCCTCAACGGCCTCTCGGCGCTCCTCATGCTGTTCACCTGAGGCGCCGCGCGCGGCGCCGTCAGGCGAGCAGCGCCTCGATCTGGCCCACCTGGCGCTGCATCGCCCGGATGTACGGCGCGACGCTGGGGTGGCGGAACTTCCCGGCGAGGGCGCCCTCACCGTCCGCCACCCGTGCCAGGGCCCAGTCCAGGCGGGTCAGCGCGGTGTAGACGGCCATCACCCGGGCGCCGGTCATCACCTCGTCGGTGCTGGCCAGTCCGGCGGGGAGCGCGGCGACGTACGCCTCCACGAGCGGCTCGATGTCCTCGCGGGTCGCCAGGGAGAGGTAGCCCAGGTCGGCTCCGACCGGCCCCCTGCCCAGGTGGGCCCAGTCGATGGCGACCGCACCCCCGGGCGTGCGACCGGGGATGTTGGACGCTGAGGGATCACCGTGCTGGGCGACCTGCGGCAGCGCGTCGCACCGGTCGAGCCAGGGCACCCGGTGGCTCCACAGGTGGTCGGCGACGTCGGCCATGGGTGTGCGCGCCAGGGTGCGCCACCCGCCTCGTCTCTCGACCAGGCCGAGACGGCTGCGCAGCTGGTCCCGCGCCAGCCACGCGTGCCGACCGAGGTCGACCCCTGCGAAGCCGCCCAGGCATGCGGCCAGCCACAGGCCGGGGTTGTCGTGGTGCTCGACGCGCTCGTGGACCAGCGTGATGCCTTCGGGGTCCTCCTCGACGCTGACGACCGGAGCCTCACGCAGACCTGCTGAGCCCGCGACGACGCCGCTGAGCGCCACGTCCGCGGCCCGGCGCCAGTAGTTGACGTCGCCGGGGGTCAGGGCGCCGGCGGCATCGACGGGGTCGGGGCACGCCAGCCGCTTCACGACGACGTCACGACCTGCGACCCGCGCCGACCAGACGCCGACGCTGGCCGGGCCGGCACCGGGGAGCCGCTGCCACCCCGGCTCCGGCTCCCAACCGCTCATGGCGGCGAACCTAGCGCACCTCCACGTCGCGCCGGACGAACAGCGCCACGCCCGCCGCGGGAAGCGCCGTGGCCAGGACGGCCAGGACGAGGAACGGCGTCCACCGGAGCTCCTCGGCCGGGACGAGCGCGAGGTGGTGGAATGGCGAGAGGTCCTGCAGCCACTCGGGCATCCGGAAGATCTCCCCGAAGAGCAGCACCACGACGGCGAGCAGCAGCCCGAGCCACGCCAGGCTCGCCCACCTCGGCCCGATCCCGAACAGCAGCGTGGCGACCCCGGCCAGCACCAGCACGGGCGCCACCTGCGGCAGCACCGCCACGACGTACCGGACCGCGGCTCCGCCGTCACCGACCGCCAGGGCGTAGCCGAGCCCCAGGCCTGCGCCCGAGACCAGGAGCGCGGCACAGCTCGTGAGGACCGTGAGCGCGACCTGGGCCCGCAGCCACCGGGCCCGCGACAGGCCGGTGGCGAGCAGCACCTCGACCCGCCCGCCCTCCTCGTCGGAGCGCGAGCGCAGCGCGCTGGTGAGGGCGTACGCCGACGCCATCAGGGCGAGCAGCACGACCGAGACCGCGTAGAAGCCGTCGACGAGGCGGTCGCCTCCGCGGGCGAACATCTCCTGAGCCGCTCCCTCGCCGAGGAGGTCGGCCACGTTGTTGCCGAGCGAGCCGTAGGAGGCGGCGGTGAGGAACAGGCCGAGCGACCACCCGAGGAGGGCTCCGCGCTGCAGCCGCCATCCGAGGCCGAAGGCCGTGCTGAGGCCCGGGGCCGCGCGGGCCGGACCCGGCCTGTCGGCGAGCACGCCCGAGCCGTGGTCGCGCCGGACGAAGACGGCGAGGGCGACCACCGTGCTCGCAGCGGCGGCGAGGACCAGGAGCAGCACCGGCCACCAGCGCAGGCCCGAGAAGGCGTGCATGGCCTGGTACCAGCCGATGGGCGAGAGCCACGACAACGCCGGCGCACCGACGTCCCCGATGGCGCGGAGCACGTAGGCCGCTCCCAGGACGACGCCGGTCAGGCCGTAGGCGGCGCGCGCGCTGCTGGTCAGCTGCGCCGCGAGCAGCGCAGTCCCGCCGAAGACCGCGCCGACCGCGGTGAGGCCGACGCCCAGGGCGATCGAGTCCGCGGCCGCGAGCGGGAAGGCGATCAGGCTGATCGCGACGAGGGCGCCGGCGAGCACGTTGGCGAGCAGCGTGACGACCAGCGTCGCCGCGGTCGTGGCGCGGCGCCCGACCGCCGAGGCGCGGAGCAGCTCGTCACGACCGCTCTCCTCCTCGGCCCGCGTGTGCCGCACGACGAGGAACATCGACATCAGCCCGGCCGAGACGGCACCGAAGGCCGTCGCCTGCCAGGTCACCTGCCCCCCGATCGTGTCCAGCGCCCGCGCGGGTCCGGCCATCGCGACGAAGGCCGCGTTGGACCCCATCACGGCCGCGGCCCGGTCGAACTCGGCCTGGGTGGCGTACATCCCCTTCACGCTGACGGCCTGCGACCAGTAGAGGATCGCGATGCCGACCGACCACGCCAGCATCATCCAGCGGTCCCGGCGCAGGAACGTGCGGACGAGCTGGACGGTGCCGGTCACGGCCGACCTGCCGGGGCGAGGGTGTCGCCGTAGTGGCGCAGGAAGAGCTCCTCCAGGGTCGGCGGAGTCGCGGAGAGCGTCCTGATCACCGCCCGGTTCAGCACGTCCAGGGCCGCGCCGAGGTCGGCCGTGTCGACCTCGAATGCCGCCCGGCGCCCCTCGATGAGGAGGTCGTGCACGCCCGGCAGCCCGGCAAGGCCGGCGGGGGCGAGCTCGGTCTCCGCGCGGACCGTCGTCCGGGTGAGGTGCCGGAGGTCGGCGAGGGTGCCGGTCTCCACGCAGCGGCCCGCCCGGATGATGCTCACGCGGTCGCACAGCTGCTCCACCTCGGCGAGCACGTGGCTCGAGAGCAGGACGGTGCCCCCGCGGTCGCGGAACTGGTTGACCTGGTCCTCGAAGACCTCGCCCATCAGCGGGTCGAGCCCGCTCGTGGGCTCGTCGAGGAGCAGCAGCTCGACGTCGCTGGCGAGCGCCGCCACCAGCGCGACCTTCTGCCGGTTGCCCTTGGAGTAGGTGCGCCCCTTCTTGGTGGGGTCGAGGTCGAAGCGCTCGACCAGCTCGGCGCGCCGGCGCTCGTCGAGCCCGCCCCGCAGGCGTCCGAGGAGGTCGATGACCTCTCCGCCGGTGAGGTTGGGCCACAACGTGACGTCCCCCGGGACGTAGCCCAGTCGCCGGTGCAGCTCGGCCGCCTCCCGCCAGGGGTCGCCGCCGAGCAGCCGCACGTCGCCGGCCGTGGGACGCAGCAGCCCCAGCAGCACCCGGATCGTCGTGGACTTGCCCGAGCCGTTGGGCCCCAGGAAGCCGTGCACCTCCCCCTTGCGAACCCGCAGGTCGAGGCCGTCGAGCGCAGCGAGGCTCCCGAAGCGCTTGACGAGCCCGGATATCTCGATCGGGTCGTCCATGGACTGACGATAGGGCCCCGCGCTGACGCTCCGGACGGGCCAAAGGTCCCGGATCCCGCGCCCCCGCCGCTACCCGATGTCGCGGGCGCGGTAGCGCCACCACCCGGCCGCGAGCAGCAGCGCCGTCGCAGCGAGGAGCGCGAGGTCGACACCGACATCGAAGGGCTGCACCGGGACGGCCGGCACGTGCTGGAAGGGCGAGAGCCCGGTGACCCAGCCGGGCAGCTCGAGGAGGTCGCCGACCTCACCGAGGGTCACGAACCCCACCAGGGCCGCCCACCCCGCCCAGGTGGCGTGCGGCCACCACGCCCACGCGAGCACGGCCACCGCTGCCATCACCCACATCGCCGGCACGTGGGCGAGGGCCGCCGGGACCAGACGTCCCAGCGCCCGCGGCACTCCCTCCACCTGGCTGCCGTAGCCGAGCGCGGAGCCGACGCTGTAGGCCACGGCGAGGAGCAGCGTGCCGGCCAGCGCCAGGCCTGTCTGCGCAACGAACACCTGGGCACGCGACCCGGTGGCGGCGACCACCTCGGGAGTCCGTCCGTCGGTCTCCTCGTGGGCGCCGCTGACCGTGACCTGGACGGCGTACGCCGACAGCATCGCCGCCATGAGCGCGAGCAGTGCGGCGAGCATCGACTCCTCCACGCGCCCCCGGCCACCGAGCGCCTCCAGAGCCGCGCGCGCGGCGGGCGACTCGAACAGCGCGCCCAGGTGGGGCGCGACGGAGCCGAAGAGCGCTCCGAACAGGACTGCGGAGGCCACCCACCACCCGGTCGCGAGGCGGTTGAGCCGCCACACCAGCGCCGGGACGGACCCGAAGCCGCCGCTCGGAGGTCCGGCCTGCTCCGCGAGCAGCCCGCTGCCGAGGTCGCGCCGACGGCGGAGCAGGTGGGCCGTCGCGACGAGGGCGACGGCGAGGGCGAGGTAGAGGCCGAGGACCCACCAGCGTGGCCCGTCCCAGGCGTGCAGGCGCGTGCCCCAGCCCAGCGGTGAGAGCCAGCCGAGCGCGTCGGGACCGACGTCCCCGGCCGCGCGCAGGCCGTACCAGACCGCGATGGTCGCGAGCGCGAGCCCACCGGCGGTGCGGGCGCTCGCGCTGAGCTGCGCGCACACGGCGCCGGTGGCCGCGCCCACCAGCCCGGCGCCGGTCCAGCTCGCCCCGAAGGCCACGGACCCCGCGGGGTCCAGGCCGGCGGCGATGTCGACGACGGCTGCGAGGACGCCGACGACGACAGCCGCCGCGGAGGCCTCCAGCAGTGCAGCCCTCAGGGGCGCGGCCCGGCCGACGAGGGTGGCGCCGACCAGCTCGGACCGGCCCGTCTCCTCCTCGACCCGCGTGTGGCGGCGTACGACGACGAGGCCCAGGCCCATGACGGCCATGGCGTACATCACCGTCAGCTTGCCCATGGCCAGGTCGCCGATGCTCTGCTCCGCGACGATCGGGCCGTAGAGCGCCACGAGGGCAGGGCTGGTGTTGATCAAGCGGGCCGCGGCGACCCGGTCGGCGGCGTCGAGGTAGAGCCCCTCGGTGGCGAAGGCCGAGGCCGCGACCATCGCCGTCAGCAGCCAGATCCAGACCGGCAGCAGCACCCGGTCGCGCCGCAGCCCCAGGCGCACGAGGCGGGCCGTGCCGGCAGCCTCAGTCGTTGCGGTAGGCATCGAGGAACAGCTCCTCCAGCGAGGGCGGGGTGCAGGTCAGCGCCTCCACGCCGGCCGCGTCCAGAGCAGCGAGCAGGCCCGGGAGCCCGTCGGGGTCGACCGTGCACTCGAGGGCGCCGTCAGTGACGCGGAGGTCGTGCACGCCGGGCAGGTCCGCCGGCACGGTGCGGGTGACCTGGGCACGGACGTGGTTGCGGCGCAGGTGGCGCAGCGCGGCCAGCGTGCCGGTCTCCACGGTGCGTCCCTCGCGGATGATCGTGACGCTGTCGGCGAGCCGCTCGACCTCGCTCAGGATGTGGCTCGACAGCAGCACCGTCGTCCCGGCCGCCTTGTGCTCGGCCAGGCACTCGTTGAAGACCCGCTCCATCAGCGGGTCCAGCCCTGACGTGGGCTCGTCGAGCACCAGCAGCTCCACGGGGGCGGCGAAGGCGGCGACGAGGGCGACCTTCTGCCGGTTGCCCTTGGAGTAGGCGCGCCCCTTCTTGGTCGGGTCGAGGTCGAAGCGCTCGAGCAGCGCGTCGCGGTCGGTGCGGGCCGGCTCGAGCCCCCGCATCCGCAGGAGGGTGTCGATCGACTCTCCCCCGCTGAGGTTGGGCCACAGGGACACGTCGCCGGGCACGTAGGCGAGCCGGCGATGGATCTCCACCGCGTCGGCCCACGGGTCCAGGCCGTGCACCGACACGGTGCCGCTGTCGGTGCGGAGCAGTCCGAGCAGCGCCCGGATCGTGGTGGACTTGCCGGACCCGTTGGGCCCCAGGAACCCGTGCACCTCACCGTGGTGGACCTCGAGGTCGAGGCCGTCGAGCGCGCGGGTCCTGCCGAACGTCTTGACCAGGCCGTGGACCTCGATCGGGATGCTCACGCCTCCAGCCTAGGAGCCGGAGGACCCTCCTCGAAGGGGAATCGACGCCCTCAGGCGTTGGTCACCTCGACCTGGACCGCCTGCGCGTCGACGATCGACCGGTCGAGCACGGCACGCCTCGGGTCCGGCACCGCCAGCCACGGCCCGACGACGTCGAGGGACGCCAGCCTGGGGTCGGTGAGCACCGCGTCGACGGCACCGTGGTCGCCGCCCGTCACGACGGTCGCCGTCCCGGTGAGGATCCGCGCGGCGTGGTCGGCGGCGGCCTCGTAGGCCTGTCGCGCCTGGTTGTCGCGACGCCGGGCGAACCGCTGCTGGCTCTGGCCGCCGGCCTTGGTGCGGCCCTGCACGTGCCGCTGGCCGATCTTGTGCTCGACCATCGTCGTGCCCTGCAGCCGCGCGACTGCGAAGCCGCCCTTGCGCACGAGCAGGACCCCCCACCGGGCGGGCGGCGCGGCCGCGGCCGCGAAGGCACCGGGCTCCGCCGGACCGTCGTACGACGCGGCGAAGGGCAGGCGTGCCGTGAAGTGGGAGCCGTCCTCCGCCTGCCCCCGCAAGGTCCCGTCGGCGACGACGAGCTCGCTGCCACCGTGCCGCTCGTCGAAGTTGGCGACCCACCGCTGCCACCGGGCGGTCTGGACGAGGACGAGGGGCACGAGGCGAACCTAGCCTGCGCCGCGGAGTGGCGGTTACGCTCGAAGACCCCGTCCCTCCGGAGGTCAGCCATGCGTCGTCTCCTCGTCTCGCTCCTCACGGTGGCGCTCGGCCTCACCGTCTGCACCTCGGCGCCCGCTTCGGGCCGCGTCGCCGCGCCCGAGCGTCCCTTCCCGGCGCACATCGACCTGCCCGACGGCTTCCAGCCCGAGGGCATCGCCATCGGCCCCGGTGCGACCGCATGGCTGGGCTCGCTCGCCGACGGCGACATCTACCGGGTGTCGTTGCGCACCGGTGAGGGCTCGGTGGTGGTGCCCGGCACCGGCACCCCCGCGGTCGGCCTGAAGCGTGACGGCAGCGGCCGCCTCTACGTGGCCGGCGGCCCCTCGGGGACGGCGCGGGTCATCGACACGGGCAGCGGCGCGATCACGTCGTACGCACTGGGTGGCGCGTTCGTCAACGACGTCGTGCTGACCCGCAAGGCGGCCTGGTTCACCGATTCCGGGGTCCCCCGGCTCTACCGGCTCGACCGTGGTGAGGGAGGCGCGCCGGCGGCGACCGCGACACCCGTGACGCTCACCGGAGAGTGGGTGCAGGGCACCGGCTTCGGCGCCAACGGCATCGCCACCGCCCCCGGCGGCAAGGCGCTGCTCGTGGTGAACTCCGAGACCGGCAAGCTCTACCGGGTCGAGACGACCGGCGTGGCGACCGAGGTCGACACCGTGTCCCTCAAGGCGGGCGACGGCCTGCTGCGGCACGGCCGGCTGCTCTACGTCGTGCGCAACCAGGAGGACACCGTCGTGGTGCTGCGCCTGGACCGCACCGGCCTGAGCGGCGATGTCGTGCGCACGATCACCTCGGACGACTTCGACGTCCCGACGACCCTCGCCCGCTTCGGCACCCACCTCTACCTGCCCAACGCGCGGTTCGGCACGAGCTCGCCCACGACCGCGGACTACTGGATCACCAAGGTGCGCGGCGGCCGTCGCTGAACGGACGGCCGCCTGGCCTCGGACCCAGCCTCAGATGAAGTCGAGCGGGTCGAACTCGTCGATCGGGATGATCCGGATCCGGGGCAGCGACGAGTTGAAGGCCCCGATGTCGTACTCGAGGTCGAGGATGCGCAGTCCCGGGAGGTTGCGGAACTGCGAGTTCACGAACTCGGTGAAGCCGATGACGCCGACCTGACGGCTGCCGTCGCACAGCGCGGAGACCTGGTCGACGAAGTCGCCGTCATGGCTGACCAGCACGACGTCGGCCGGCCGCTCGACCAGTGCCTCGGCGGTGCGCTGGATGGCGATGTCGACGATCTTGCCCTCGCCGCTCAGCGGGACCGGCTTGAAGCCGATCGCCAGCAGGGCCTGGACGAAGCTCGTGGGCAGCTCGCTGCCGGCGGCGAGGAAGAACAGGCCGGTGACGTCCTGGTCGAAGGCCCGCTCGGCCCACTCGAGCAGCCGGTCCCACCGCGGCCGCTCCTCGGGCCGGGGCCGGCGCCCCAGGATCGAGGTGCCCAGGGTGGCGTCGATGTTCTCCCCGTCGACGAGGAGGTAGGTCATCCGCTCGGCCATGCGAGGACTCTCCCACACGCCCCTGCGGGGTCCGGGGTCCCCGCGGCGTTGTTCGGGGGAGCGAAGCGGAGGAGAAGAACGTCGTGGGGTGGTCTCAGGTCTGGTAGACGACCCTGAACGACTCGACGACCTCGTCGCCCGCCAGCGCCACGTCGGCGACCTCCACCAGCGCGCGCGGCACGCCCGAGCCGTCGCAGAGGATCGACAGCACGCCCACCTCGGGCAGCTCGTCGCCGTAGTCGGCCGCCGCGGCGGTCGTCCGACCCTGCTCGTCGGCCAGGACCTGGGCGACGAACGCGTCGGACTCCTCCACCGAGTCGCCGTACGCCCACGCCGGCGGTGGCACGGACTCCAGCGTGGTCGGCCCGAAGTAGGTCGGGGCGGCGTTGAGCTTGGCGTGGTAGCGGGCGAGCTCCCAGAAGACCCGCAGCTCCTCGCGGTCGAACTCGACCTCGCTCAGCTCGACGGCACTGGGGTCGACCTCGGGCTGCTCCATGCCCGGAGCCTAGCCAGCCGGGCGCAACGTCAGGCCACAGCCGCGACGTACGCCGCGAACTCCCGCGCCTGGTCCAGCTCACCCGGGCGCGGCGCATCGTCGGGGTCGAAGCCCCGGCCGCGGTCGGCCAGCACCTGCTGGAGCAGCGGGCGCCACCGCGGGTCCTCGTGCACCATCGACCAGCGCAGGGCGTCGCGCTTGCTGGCCACCTCCCCCGTGCGCACCGTGTAGAGGCTGCGCGAGGCCTGCACCACGAGGTAGCGCTGGCACCACGCGATGTCCGAGGGGCACCACCCGAGGACGTCGTCGGCGAGCGTCGCCAGCCCGGCGCGGGCCTGCCCGCGCAGCACCTCGTCGGGCACCGGGTCCATCAGCTCGACGGGGCAGGGACCGACGAGCGTGATGCCGTGCTCGCGCAGGATCCAGCGGGTCCACGGCTGGTTGCAGTGCTCGGACCACTCCATCTCGTCGTGGCCGTGGTCGACGTAGAGCCACTCCCGCCCCAGGCCCGCGGTGGTGCGCAGGTCGGCTGCGACGGCGTACGACCCCTCGAGGTGCCGGTGCCAGGCGCCGTCACGGTGCGGCAGGTCGCGGTGCAGTGCGCGCAGTGCGGCCTCCTGCTCCGCCGTCGGCCGCTCGCGGACCACGACGAGGAAGTCGCAGTCGCTGTGCAGGTCACCCGCGCCGAGCGCGAACGAGCCCTGCAGGTAGGCGCCCATGAACGACTCCCCCAGCGCGGCCTGGGCGCCGGTGACGAGGTCGTGCAGCACGCCGTTGAGCTCGGCGTAGCGCGTGGGGTGGGGGTTCAGCACGGATGGAGTGTGCGCCCGCGCACTCCCGCGCCGCCACGGATTATCGGCTCGTCACGGTGGCGGCATACGGCATCTCGCCGCGCAAGGGTGGCGGCATACAACGTCCTTGTCGCCGTGCTGCCTGTCGTCTGCCGCCAGGGTCGAGATACAGGATGTCGTACGCCGCCAGGGTCGAGGAGGCGCTCGTGACCTCGTGCCTCAGACGTTGAAGCCGAGGGCCCGCAGCTGCTCGCGACCGTCGTCGGTGATCTTGTCCGGGCCCCACGGCGGCATCCAGACCCAGTTGATCGCGACGTCGCCGACCAGGCCCTCGAGCGCAGACTCGGTCTGGTCGGTGATCACGTCGGTCAGTGGGCACGCGGCGGAGGTCAGCGTCATGTCGAGGACGGCGTTGCTGTGCTCGTCGAGGTGCACGCCGTAGACGAGGCCGAGGTCGACGACGTTGATGCCGAGCTCGGGGTCGACGACGTCCTTCATCGCCTCGGTGACGTCGTCGACGGTGACCGTCGCGGTGCCGCCGCCGGCCCCGTCGAGGGTGGCCTCGGGGACCTCGGGGAGGTCGCCGTGGTCGATGGACTCACTCATGGGAATCTCCTTGGTCGGTCTGGGCCTGGGTGGTCGCGTCCTTCCACGCCATCCAGGAGAGGAGCGCGCACTTCACGCGCGCGGGGAACTTGGCGACACCGGCGAACGCGATGCCGTCCTCGAGGACGTCCTCGTCGGGCTCGACCTGACCCTTGCCCTGCATGAGCTCGAGGAAGGTCCCGTGGATCGACATCGCCTCGTCGAGCGGCTTGCCGATGACGAGGTCGGTCAGCACCGAGGCCGACGCCTGCGAGATCGAGCAGCCGACGCTGTCGTACGACACGTCCTCGACGACGCCGTCCGAGAGGTGCACGCGCAGGGTCACCTCGTCGCCGCACGTCGGGTTGACGTGGTGGACCTCGGCCTCGAAGGGGTCACGCAGGCCCTTGTGGTGCGGGTTCTTGTAGTGGTCCAGGATGATCTCCTGGTACAGCGAGTCGAGCTCGGTGCTCATTCAGCCCACCTTGAAGTAGCTGCGGGTGTGGTGGAGCGCCTCGACCAGCGCGTCGATCTCCGCGGGCGTCGTGTAGAGGTAGGACGACATCCGCGTCGAGCTCTGCACGCCGAAGCGGGCGTGCGCCGGCTTGGCGCAGTGGTGGCCGGCGCGCACCGCGACGCCGCGCGAGTCGAGGACCTGCGCGATGTCGTGGGGGTGGACGCCGTCGAGCTCGAAGGCGATCGCGCCGCCGCGTTGCGTGGCGTCGAGCGGGCCGAGCACTGTCACGCCCGGCACGGACTGCAGGCCCTCGAGGGCGTACGCCGTGATCGCCTGCTCGTGGCGGTGGATCGCGTCCAGCCCGATGTGGCCGAGGTAGTCGACCGCGCAGCCCAGCCCGATCGCCTCGACGATCGGCGGCGTGCCCGCCTCGAAGCGGTGCGGCACCTTGGCGTAGGTCGAGCGCGCCATGGTGACGGTCTCGATCATCTCGCCGCCACCGTGGAAGGGCGGCAGCTCGTTGAGCAGCTCCTCGCGGCCCCACAGCACGCCGATGCCCGTCGGGCCGGTGACCTTGTGGCCGGTGAAGACCAGGAAGTCGCACCCCACGGCCTGGACGTCGACGGGGAGCTGCGGCGCGGCCTGCGAGGCGTCGATGACCGACAGGGCGCCGAACGCCTTGGCCCGCTCCACCAGGTCGACGACCGGGTTGATCGTCCCGAGCATGTTGGACACCCAGGTGAACGCGACCACCTTGGTGTGCTCGTCGACGAGCTGGTCGGCGTTGCTGAGGTCGAGCCGGCCGTCGTCGGTCAGGCCGAACCAGCGCAGCTCGGCACCGGAGCGCTCGCACGCCAGCTGCCACGACACGATGTTGGAGTGGTGCTCCATCTCGGTGATGACGACGTTGTCGCCGGGGCCGAGGTCGATCGTGCGGGCCAGGAGGTTGAGCGCCTCGGTGGCGTTCTTGGTGAAGATCACCTCGTTGCGCGAGGGCGCGTTGACGAAGGCCGCCACCTTGTCGCGCGCCGCCTCGTAGGCCTCGGTCGACTCCGCGCCGAGCTGGTGCATGGCGCGCGCGATGTTGGCGTTGTGCCGCTCGAGGTGGTCGACCATCGTGTCGATGACCACCTGCGGCTTCTGCGAGGTGTTGGCGCTGTCGAGGTAGACCAGCGGAACTCCGCCCGCGAGCGTGCGCTCGAGGATCGGGAAGTCCTTGCGGATCACGTCGAGATCCGGAAGCAGTCCTTCCATGATGGTCTCCCTTGTCAGCGTGCAGTCGGTCAGGCCGTGGCGGGGTTGAGGTACTTGTCGTAGCCCTCGGCCTCGAGCTGGTCGGCGAGCTCCTTGCCGCCGGACTCGGCGACCTTGCCGTCGACGAAGACGTGGACGTAGTCGGGCTGGATGTAGCGCAGGATGCGGGTGTAGTGGGTGATCAGCAGGACACCCTTGCCCTCGCGCTCGCGGAAGCGGTTGACGCCCTCGGAGACGATCTTGAGCGCGTCGATGTCGAGGCCGGAGTCGGTCTCGTCGAGCACCGCGACCTGGGGGTCGAGCAGCTCGAGCTGCGCGATCTCGTGGCGCTTCTTCTCACCGCCGGAGAAGCCCTCGTTGACCGAGCGCTGGGCGAAGGTGGAGTCGAGGTTGAGCCGCTCGAGGGCGCCGTTGACGTCCTTGACCCACGTGCGCAGCTTGGGCGCCTCGCCGTCGATGGCGGTCTTGGCGGTGCGCAGGAAGTTGGACACCGAGACACCGGGGACCTCGACGGGGTACTGCATCGCGAGGAACAGCCCGGCGCGGGCGCGTTCGTCGACGGAGAGCGCCAGGACGTCCTGGCCGTCGAGGGTCACCGAGCCGCTGGTGATCGTGTACTTCGGGTGGCCCGCGATGGAGTAGGCCAGCGTCGACTTGCCCGAGCCGTTGGGCCCCATGATCGCGTGGGTCTCGCCCTCCTTGATGGTGAGGGTGACGCCCTTGAGGATCTCCTTGGGTCCGTCCTCGGTGTCGACGGTGACGTGGAGGTCGGTGATGACGAGCTTGCTCATGCGGGGGTGACTCCGTTCAGGGTGGTCTCGGTGTCGACGTACACGTCCGTGCCGCGTACCTCGATGGGGAAGGTGGCGACCGGCTCGGTCGCGGGGAGGTTGGTGGGCTTGCCGGTGCGCAGGTCGAACATCGACCCGTGCAGCCAGCACTCGATCTGGCAGTCGGCGACCTCGCCCTCGGTCAGCGCGACCTCGGCGTGGCTGCAGGTGTTCTCGAGGGCGAAGACCTCGTCGCCGTTGCGGGCGATCGCGAGGTCGTAGCGTCCGAGCGTGACCGCGAGGGCCTGGTCGGCCGGCACCTCGTCGAGCGAGCAGGCGCGTTCGAAGGCCATCAGTCGTCCGATCCGAAGGCGGCGAGGGACCCGGGGTCCTTGAGGACGTTCTTGGCCAGCTCGGCCTCGACGGTGGACATCAGCCGCTCCTCGATGGAGGGGACGCCGACCTTCTTGATCAGGTCGTTGAAGAAGCCGTGCACGACCAGCCGCTGGGCCTCCTTCTCCGAGACGCCGCGCGACTGGAGGTAGAAGAGCTGCTCGTCGTCGAAGCGCGCGGTGGCCGACGCGTGGCCGGCGCCCTCGATCTCGCCGGTCTCGATCTCGAGGTTGGGGATCGAGTCGGCCTGGCAGCCGTCGGTCAGGACGAGGTTGCGGTTCTCCTCGTAGGTCTCGATGCCCTCGGCGACCTTGCGGATCAGCACGTTGCCGACCCAGACCGTGTGCGCCTTCTCGCCCTGCAACGCGCCCTTGTAGACGGCGTGGGACTTGGTGCGCGGCGCCGTGTGGTCGGCGAAGATCCGGTGCTCGATGTGCTGGCCGGCGTCGGCGAAGTAGAGACCGAGCAGCTCGGCGGAGCCACCGGGACCGTCGTAGGTCACGTTGGCGTCCATCCGGACCAGGTCGCCGCCGAAGGAGATCGCCGCGTGCTGGTAGCTCGCGTCGCGACCCACGCGCGCCTGGTGGTGGGACAGGTGGACGGCGTCGTCGGCCCAGTCCTGGATGGAGACCACGTTGGCCTCGGCGCCGTCGGCCACCACGACCTCGACGACCGCGGAGACGGCCGCGGAGCCGACGTGGTTGAGGACGACGACGGCCTTGCTGTGCCGACCGAAGCGCAGCACCACGTGGGCTCCGCTCGTCACGTCGGCGTCGGTGCCCTCCACCTCGACCACGACGGGCTCGGAGACCTCGGTGTCAGCAGGCACGTCGACGAGCAGGGTCGCGGGGACCTCCGCCAGCACCCGGGCGGTGAACCGCGTGTTGGGCGCCCAGCCGCTCACGCCGCGCAGCGACCTCGCCTCGTCGCCGGTGACGACGCCCACCGAGACGCCCTCGGGGGCGTTCCAGGTGGCCTTCGTGTTCCGGCCGTCGAGCGGGGCGTCGGCGTGCAGGCCCTTGAGCCGCTTGAGCGGGGTGAAGCGCCAGATCTCCTCACGGCCGGTGGGCACCGTGTGGTCGGCGACGTCGAACGAGCCGGCCGGGTGGAGGTGGCTCTCGACCTTGTCCAGCGCGGGGGCCTGCTCCAGCGCGGAGCGAACGGAATCGGTGGTGACTGTCAAAGCTCTACTTTCTTCGTTGCGTGACAAGACGGCGTCGGCCGGATCAACCGACCGCGCCCTCCATCTGCAGCTCGATCAGGCGGTTGAGCTCGAGGGCGTACTCCATCGGCAGCTCCTTGGCGATCGGCTCGACGAAGCCGCGCACGATCATCGCCATGGCCTCGTCCTGCTCCATGCCGCGTGACATCAGGTAGAAGAGCTGGTCGTCGGAGACCTTGGAGACGCTCGCCTCGTGGCCCATCGACACGTCGTCCTCGCGGATGTCGACGTAGGGGTAGGTGTCGCTGCGGCTGATCTGGTCGACCAGCAGCGCGTCGCAGAGCACGTTGGACTTCGAGCCGTGTGCGCCCTCGTTGACCTGGATCAGCCCGCGGTACGACGTACGCCCGCCACCGCGCGCCACCGACTTGCTCAGGATCGAGCTCGAGGTGTGCGGCGCGGCGTGCACCATCTTGGCGCCGGCGTCCTGGTGCTGGCCCTCGCCGGCGAACGCGATGGAGAGCGTCTCGCCCTTGGCGTGCTCGCCCATGAGGTAGACCGCGGGGTACTTCATGGTCACCTTGGAGCCGATGTTGCCGTCGACCCACTCCATGGTCGCGCCGGCCTCGCAGGTGGCGCGCTTGGTGACGAGGTTGTAGACGTTGTTCGACCAGTTCTGGATGGTCGTGTAGCGGACGCGGGCGCCCTTCTTCACGACGATCTCGACGACCGCGGAGTGCAGGGAGTCGGACGAGTAGATCGGCGCCGTGCAGCCCTCGACGTAGTGCACGTAGGAGTCCTCGTCGGCGATGATCAGCGTCCGCTCGAACTGGCCCATGTTCTCGGTGTTGATCCGGAAGTAGGCCTGCAGCGGGATGTCGACGTGGACGCCCTTGGGCACGTAGATGAACGAGCCGCCCGACCACACCGAGGTGTTGAGCGCGGCGAACTTGTTGTCGCCGACCGGGATGACGGTGCCGAAGTACTCCTTGAAGAGCTCCTCGTGCTCCTTCAGCGCGGTGTCGGTGTCGACGAAGATGACACCCTTCTCCTCGAGGTCCTCACGGATCGAGTGGTAGACGACCTCCGACTCGTACTGCGCGGCGACACCGGCGACCAGGCGCTGCTTCTCCGCCTCCGGGATGCCCAGCTTGTCGTAGGTGTTCTTGATGTCCTCGGGGAGGTCCTCCCACGAGGTGGCCTGCTTCTCCGAGGAGCGCACGAAGTACTTGATGTTGTCGAAGTCGATCGTCGAGAGGTCCGAGCCCCACGTCGGCATCGGCTTGCGGTGGAAGAGCTTGAGGCCCTTCAGGCGCAGGTCGAGCATCCACTGCGGCTCGGACTTCTTGCCGGAGATGTCGCGCACGACGTCCTCGTTGAGCCCGCGCGTGGCGGCGGCACCCGCGGTGTCGGAGTCGGCCCAGCCGAACTCGTACTTGCCGATGCCCTTGAGCTCCGGGTTGAGTTCTTCGATGGAGGTCATGCCTTCTCCTTCTTCGGGGTCTGGGGGATGCAGGTCGTGCAGACGCCGTCGCCGTGGGCGATCGTCGCCAGGCGTTGGACGTGGGTGCCGAGCACGGAGGCGATGGCCTCGGTCTCGGCCTCGCACAGCTGGGGGAACTCGTGGGCCACGTGGGACACCGGGCAGTGCTGCTGGCACAGCTGCTCACCGAGCACCGGCAGGTCGCGCACCGAGGCGGCGTAGCCGTTCTGGGTGAACACCCGGGCCAGCGCCTCGGCGGGCGTCAGGTCGGGGTCGACGGCCATCACCGAGGCGTAGTCACGCTCGACGAACTCGACCCGGCGCCGGGCGAAGGCGACCACGGCCTCCTCGCCCTGCGTCTCGGCCAGGAACCGCATCGCCTGCACGGCGAGGTCGTCGTACTGCTGGTCGAAGCTGTCGCGACCGGCCTCGGTCAGGGCGAACACCTTGGCCGGGCGACCGCGGCCGCGCGTGCCGTAGACCTTCTGGTCGCGCGACTCCACGACACCCTCCACGACGAGGTGGTCGAGGTGGCGGCGTACGGCGGCGGGCGTGAGGTCGAGCCGGCCGGCGAGGTCGGCAGCCGTGCTGGGCCCGTTCTCCAGGATCGTGCGCGCCACGCGGTCGCGCGTGGGTGCGTCCCCGTCCGGGGTCGCAGCCGTCCTGGTGAATTCCACAACGACAGTGTGACGTTAATGCTCCGGTCACTTCAAGGAAGGTTCCCCTAAGTGACCTGGGACACCGCGGTGGCGACCGTGCGGACCGAGCGGGCGTCGCCCACCCCGGCACACCTAGACTTCCGGACGTGTCAACCGCGTCCCCTGCCGTCGAGATCGACGCACTGGTGATGCGCTACGGCGACAAGCTCGCGGTCGACGGCCTCACCCTGCAGGTGGCTCGCGGCTCGATCACCGCGGTGCTGGGCCCCAACGGCGCCGGCAAGACCACCACGCTGGAGACGTGCGAGGGCTACCGGGCGCCCCAGCAGGGCACCGTCCGGGTGCTCGGGCTGGACCCGCAGCGCGACCGGGCCGCGCTGCTCCCCCGCATCGGGGTGATGCTCCAGTCCGGCGGCGCGTGGAGCGGCGTGCGCGCCCACGAGATGCTCGAGCACATGGCGTCGCTGCACGCCCACCCGCTCGACACAGCCATGCTCAGCGACCGGCTCGGCCTGGGCGACTGCGGCCGCACCCCCTACCGCCGGCTCTCCGGTGGGCAGCAGCAACGACTGGGACTGGCGATCGCGCTGGTCGGGCGCCCCGAGCTGGTCTTCGTCGACGAACCGACCGCGGGGATGGACCCGCAGGGACGGCGTACGACCTGGGAGCTGCTGGAGGAGATCCGCGGCGACGGCGTCACGGTCGTGCTCACCACCCACCACATGGACGAGGCCGAGCACCTGGCCGACCGGATCCACATCATCGACCGCGGCTCGGTCATCGCCACCGGGACTCCGGCCGAGCTGACCCGGGAGGGTCGCTCGGCGACCATCCGGCTCGTCGTGAGCCGCCCGTTCCCCGACGGCGCCCCCGAGTCGCTGCGGGCCGAGCTCGGCCCCGACACCGAGGTCCGCCAGCTCGACGAGGTCAGCATGCTCATCCACGGTCCGGCCGACTCGACGACGCTCGGCCGGGTGTCGCGGTGGTGCGAGGAGCACGACGTGCTCCCCCAGACGCTCAACCTGGGCCAGCGCAACCTCGAGGACGTCTTCCTCGAGCTCACCGGTCGGGAGCTCGCGTCGTGAGCACCCCCGCACCCGGCACCTTCATCCCCGCCCCCGGAGGCGCGCCGCTCGCCCGCATGGTGCGCGCGCAGGCGCGGATGGAGTCGCGGCTCATGCTGCGCAACGGCGAGCAGCTCCTGCTGGCGATCGTCATCCCGGTCATCGTGCTCGTGGGCGGCGTCGCGGCCGCCGGTCGGATCGGGATCGACCTCGAGGGTCATCGAGCCGTCGACATCCTCACCCCGGGCGTGCTCGCGCTCGCCGTGATGTCGACGGCCTTCACGTCGGTCGCGATCGCCACCGGCTTCGAGAGGCGCTACGGCGTGATCAAGCTGCTGGGCTCCTCGCCCCTGCCCCGGCACGGGCTGCTGCTGGGCAAGGCCCTGGCCCTGCTCAACGTGGTGGCGCTGCAGCTCGTCGTGCTGGTCGTGGTGGGCCTGGTGCTCGGCTGGGAGCCGACGCTGGCGCACCCCCCGCGCTCGGTCGCGGGCCTGGCGCTGGCCGTCGGCCTGGGCACGGCCGCGTTCGCCGCGCTCGGACTCCTGGTCGCCGGCGTCCTCAGGGCCGAGGCCACGCTGGCGCTGGCCAACCTCGTCTACCTGCTGCTGATGGCCGGGGGCGGGGTCGTCCTCCCGACCAGCGCCTACGGCGCCGCGGCCCCGGCGATCGGGTGGCTGCCCTCCGCCGCGCTCGGCGAGGCGATGCGGGCGGCCCTCGTGGACGCCACGATCGACGGCCGGTCCCTGCTCGTGCTCGCCGCCTGGGCCGTGGTCGGCACGTTGCTCACTGCTCGGACCTTCAGGTGGGAATGATGGACACCAACGCCCTGCTCACCCGTCTCGCCCGCTGGCTCTGGCCACTCGCGGTCGCCAACCTGCTGGCCAACATCGGCATCGTGGTCACCGGTGCCGCCGTACGCCTGACCGGCTCCGGGCTCGGCTGCCCGACGTGGCCGCGGTGCAGCGACGAGTCGTACGTCGCCCACGGCGAGCTCGGCATCCACGGCGTCATCGAGTTCGGCAACCGCACCCTCACGTTCGTGCTGGCGGCGGTCGCCGTCCTGTGCTTCCTCGCCGCGCTGGGTGCCCGGCACCGCCGGGCGACCCGGTTGAGCCTGGTGATCGGCCTCGGCATCCCGCTGCAGGCGGTCATCGGGGGCATCACCGTGCTCACCGACCTCAACCCGTGGATCGTGGCCGGGCACTTCCTGCTGTCGATGGCCATCATCATGGTCTGCGTCGCGCTCCTCGACGAGCTCCGCAGCCCCGACCGCGGTGCGGCTCCCCCGCTGCCCCGGGCCCTGGCCTGGGCCACACTCGCGGCCGGGTGGGTCGTGCTCTACCTGGGCACCGTCGTGACCGGCGCCGGTCCCCACGCCGGCGACACCGACTCCCCGCGCAACGGCCTCGACCCCTCGACGATCTCGCACGTCCACGCGATCGCGGTCTACGTCCTCGTCGGCCTCACGGTCGCTCTGCTCGTCGTCGCGCTCCGCGGCGGGCACCGCTGGCTCGCGACCGTCACCGGGCTGGTGCTGGTCATCGAGCTGCTCCAGGGCCTGCTCGGGTGGGTGCAGTACTGGCTGGACCTGCCGGTCGGACTGGTCGCCCTGCACATGCTCGGGGCAGCCCTGCTCGCCGCCGGCCTGGCCCGGATCGCGCTGGCGGTCCTGCCCCACCGCGCCGGGCACGAGGCGCAGGCGGGCGGCGAGCCGCAGCCCCACGCCGCGACCCGCCTGCCCTGAGACCTCCGGGGTCGGTCCCTCCTATCCCCCGATCTTCCGCGCGAAGACCACCGTCCGCTTGGCGTAGTCGTCGGCCTTGCAGGCCACGAGCACGATGCGCGGCGGTCCCGAGACGGAGTAGAGCGGTCCCATCCGGCGCCGGGCCGGCCAGAACTCGCGCCGGGTGACCTCGAACCGGCACCCGGCGACGCGGACGACGTCGCCCGCGCGGAGCTCGCCCCACCGGTCGGCCACGCCGTTGCCGGCGCGCCACGCGTGGCCGGCGTACACGGTGCTCCCGCTGGGGTCGCAGGGCGGGTCGCCGCGCGACCACGTGTAGACCGCGCCGCGCAGCTGCCACCCCACGTCGAGCGTGTCGTCGCGGGCGGGCACCTCGATGACCACCGCGTCCGTGCCCGTCCTGGCGATCCGGAGCCGGTCAGGGGCGGCGTGGGCCGCACCCTGACCGACCAGCGCGGTCGCGCAGAGCGTCGCGGTGACGAGCGCGGTGCCGCGCATCACGCACCGGTGTCGGGCGCGATCTCGGGGGCCTGCGCGCAGGGCTTGTTGGTGAAGCTCATCCTCCAGACGCTCTTCCCGGTGAGGCGGAAGGTGGCGCCGGCTGCCTTCGCGCGGACGGTGACCGTCCGGTGGGTCGCCTTGAGCCAGCGACCCTCGCGCAGGACCTTGCCGCCGGCGCGGTAGACGACACCGGAACGCTTGGCCACCTTGTACATGTCGCTCGTGCGACCGCACTTGTCGATGTGCCGCGCCTTCGCCGTGACCACGCGCACCTCGGCGGGCAGCACCTCAGGGGGTACGACGACGGGCGGGGCCGCGACCGGGCACGGCGCCAGGCTGTCGACGGGGGCGGGGAGCGTGATCGACGTCTGGCCGTTGGGGAAGACGTTGCCCGGGGTTGCGGTCAGGGTGAGGCTGCCGTCGGGGTTGGTCGTCGCCGTCCAGGGTCCGCTCGGGACCGTCCCGTAGTGGGCGTTGCCGGGACCGCAGTCGTCGACCACCGGCACCGTGGGCGGGGTGACGGTCTTCACGACGCAGCTGTCGGAGAAGTCAGCCACCGCGATGGCGCCCTCGTCGTCGGAGGTCTCGCCCGTGCTCCACTGCGCCGACAACGCCAAGGTGACGTCAGCCGTCGGCTTGGTGGTGATCGTCTCGGTGAACGTCTTGGTCTGCGAAGCGGCCAGCGTCGTGCCGACGGGAACAACGGTGGGGCGGCTGGACTCGGTGATCGTCTCCGTGCTGCCCTCCTTGTTCTCCAGCTGCCACGTGACGGCCCAGCCGCCGCCCGTGGCGCACGCGACCGTGCCCGAGATCGTGGTGTCCCAGGCGTTGGCGGCCCCCGCGGACCCGACGACAGCGAATCCCGCTGCCAGTGTCAGTGTCAGCAGCCGCGACATTGCTCGATTCATGGTGCTACTCCTCCCGTGGATGCCCTGAAAGTGCATGCCCTTCCTCGTCCCCGATCGAACGAGAATCACGTGGCACGGACACCGCAGGATCCGTTGAGGAGTCGTGCAGTTCCCCCCGAAACCTCGAAGATTCCCTCAGATTGGCTAGCGCACCAGCAGCGGGTCGAGCGCGACTGCGACGAACAGGAGCGAGAGGTAGAGGTTGGAGGCGTGGAAGAGGCGCATCGGGTTGATCTCGCTCAGCACGTCGGAGCGTCGCGTGCGCCGCCACATGCGGTGCGCCTCGACGAGGAACACGGCGCCGAGGACGGCAGCGGCGAGCGGGTAGACCAGGCTCGTGCCGGCCACCGGCCAGAGCAGGAGCGACGTCGCGACCATCACCCAGCTGTAGGCGACGATCTGGCGCCCGACGTCGGCCGCCGGCTTGACGACCGGGAGCATCGGGACGTCGACGTTGCGGTAGTCCTCGCGGTAGCGCAGGGCCAGGGCCCAGGTGTGCGGCGGCGTCCAGAAGAAGACGACGAGGAACAGCACGACCGGCGTCCAGGCGAGCTCGCCGGTGACGGCGGTCCAGCCGATCAGCGCCGGGAAGCAGCCGGCGAGGCCGCCCCAGACGATGTTCTGGGTGGTGCGGCGCTTGAGCAGCATCGTGTAGACGAAGACGTAGAACGCGTTGGCCAGCAGCGACAGCGCCGCCGAGAGCCAGTTGACCCACAGGGCCAGCACGACGGTCGAGAGCACCGCGAGCACGCTGGCGAAGACGAGCGCCGACACCGGCGAGACGATGTGGCGCGGCAGCGCCCGGCGGCGCGTGCGCCGCATCTGCTCGTCGATGTCGCGGTCGTAGACGCAGTTGTAGGCCGACGCGGAGCCCGCGGACAGCGCGCCGCCGACGACGGTCGCGGCCACGAGGCCGAGCGGCGGGATGCCCCGTTCGGCGAAGAACATCACCGGGACCGTGGTGAGGAGCAGCAGCTCGATGACCCGCGGCTTGGTGAGCCCGACGTAGGCCGCGACGACGTCACGCCACGACTTGGCCTCCTCGGGTCCGGCGGGTGCGCCACCGGTCGACGGCCGTGCAGACGCATCGGCGTGCGGACCGGCATGGGACACGGTGGGACCTCGTGGGACTTCGAACGGATGGGACGCGGACGTGCGGGGAACCGGGGGTGCTGGACGGCCAGGAACCGGCGTCCGCGACCACCCTCGGGCGGGGTCGAGTCTACTCGGCCTCGACGCTAGGCTCGCAGTCGAGGCCACCGGCGTCGGACTGTGATCCTGGCTGCACTCCGACTGCACATCGACCCGGCCCCCCGGCTCCATCGAGAGGAACTGCGTTGTCCGAGAAGTCCACCCTGCCCGCCACCCTCGAGTGGGACGACGTCGACGCGCGCGCGGTCGACACGGCCCGCGCACTGGCGATGGATGCGGTGCAGAAGGTCGGCAACGGCCACCCCGGCACCGCCATGAGCCTGGCGCCGGCGGCGTACCTGCTCTTCCAGAAGGTCATGCGCCACAACCCGGCCGACCCCGACTGGACCGGCCGCGACCGCTTCGTCCTCTCCTGCGGGCACAGCTCGATCACCCTCTACACCCAGCTCTTCCTCGGCGGGTGGGGCCTGGAGATCGAGGACCTGCGCTCGCTGCGCACGTGGGGCAGCAAGACGCCCGGTCACCCGGAGTACGGCCACACCGCGGGCGTGGAGACGACCACCGGCCCCCTCGGGCAAGGCGTCGCCAACGCCGTCGGCATGGCCATGGCGGCGCGTCGTGAGCGCGGCATGCTCGACCCCGACACCGACGAGGCGGACTCCCCGTTCTCGCACCACGTCTACGCCATCTGCTCCGACGGCGACCTCGAGGAGGGCGTCAGCGCCGAGGCCTCGTCGATCGCGGGCACCCAGCAGCTCGGCAACCTCACGATGATCTACGACGCCAACCAGATCTCGATCGAGGGTGACACCGATGTCGCCTTCACCGAGGACGTCGGCGCCCGCTACGAGGCCTACGGCTGGCATGTCCAGCACGTCGACTGGACCAACGGCGGCACGGAGTACGTCGAGGACGTCCCCGGGCTCTACGCCGCGGTCCGGGCGGCCCACGAGGTCACCGACCGTCCCAGCCTGATCGTGCTGCACACGGTGATCGCCTGGCCCGCGCCCAACGCCCAGGGCACCGGCAAGTCGCACGGCTCCGCCCTCGGCGCGGAGGAGGTCGCCGCCACGAAGGAGGTGCTCGGCCTCGATCCCGAGGCCCACTTCGCGGTGCCCGACGAGGTGCTGGACCGCACCCGCTCCCTCGTCGCGCGCGGCAAGGAGTGGCAGGCGGCCTGGCAGGAGCGCTTCGACTCCTGGCGAGAGGCGTCCTCGGCCGATGTGGTCGAGCTCTTCGACCGGATGCAGACGCGCGCACTCCCCCAGGGCGTCGCGGAGGCCCTTCCGACCTTCGAGGCCGACCCCAAGGGCGTCGCCACCCGCAAGGCCTCCGGCGCCGTCATCAACGCGGTGGCCGGCCTCATGCCCGAGCTGTGGGGTGGCTCCGCCGACCTCGCCGAGTCCAACAACACGACCATCGAGGACGCGCCCTCCTTCATCCCGCAGAGCCGCTCCACCGACCAGTGGAGCGGCGACCCGCTCGCGGGCCGCGTGCTGCACTTCGGCATCCGCGAGCACGGGATGGGGGGAATCCTCAACGGCATCGCGCTCCACGGCGGCACCCGCGTCTTCGGCGGCACCTTCCTCACCTTCAGCGACTACATGCGGGGCTCGGTCCGCCTCGCGGCGATCATGGGTCTGCCGGTCACCTACGTGTGGACCCACGACTCCATCGGCCTGGGCGAGGACGGCCCCACGCACCAGCCGATCGAGCACCTGGCCGCGCTGCGCGCGATCCCCGGCCTCGACGTCGTACGACCCGCGGACGCCAACGAGACCGCCGCCGCCTGGCACGCGGTGCTCCAGCGCACCGACCGCCCGGCCGGCATCGCGCTGACCCGGCAGAACGTCCCGGTCTTCCCGCGCGGCGAGGACGCCGAGACCGGTGAGCAGTGGAGCGACACCAGCAACGTCCACCGCGGTGGCTACGTCCTGCTCGACGTCGACGGCGGTGAGCCCGACGTGATCCTGATGGGCACCGGCTCGGAGGTGCAGGTCGCCGTGGCCGCGCGCGAGCTGCTCGCCGCCGACGGCATCCGGGCCCGCGTCGTCTCGCTGCCGTGCCTCGAGTGGTTCGAGGAGCAGGAGCAGGCCTACCGCGACACCGTGCTGCCGCCGACCGTCAAGGCCCGCGTCTCGGTCGAGGCGGGCGTCAAGCAGGGCTGGCGTGAGTACGTCGGCGACCACGGGCGCATCGTGTCGATCGACCACTACGGCGCCTCGGCCGACTTCGCCCGCATCTACGAGGAGCTCGGCATCACCGGCGAGACGGTGGCGAACGCCGCCCGCGACAGCCTGCGCACCCTGACCGACTGACCCACGTCCACACAGGAGGCACCACCCATGAACGACCGTCTCAAGGCCCTGGCCGACGCCGGGGTGTCCATCTGGCTCGACGACCTGTCCCGGGAGCGCCTGGAGACGGGCAACCTCGCGGACCTGGTGAAGAACAGCAACGTGGTCGGAGTGACCTCCAACCCGGCGATCTTCCAGGCCGCCCTGGCCGACGGCGAGCGCTACGACGCCCAGGTGCGTGAGCTCGCCGCGGCCGGCGCCGACGTCGACCGGGCCACCCAGACCATCACCACCGACGACGTGCGCGAGGCGTGCAAGGTCCTGCGTCCGGTCTTCGACGCCACCGACGGCGTCGACGGCCGCGTCTCGATCGAGGTCTCCCCCGGCCTGGCCCACGACACCGCCGAGACGGTGACGGAGGCCGCCGAGCTGTGGAAGATCGTCGGCGAGCCCAACCTGCTCATCAAGATCCCCGGCACGAAGGAGGGCTGGCCGGCCATCACCGAGACCATCGCGGCCGGCATCTCCGTCAACGTCACCCTGATCTTCGGCCTCGAGCAGTACCGCAACGTCATGGAGGCCTACGTCTCCGGGCTCGAGCAGGCCCTGGCCAACGGTCACGACCTGGCCGACATCCACTCGGTCGCCTCGTTCTTCGTCTCGCGCGTCGACACCGAGATCGACAAGCGGCTCGAGGCCACCACCGAGGGCCCGGGCACCGACCCCGACCTGCGCGGGAAGGCCGGCGTCGCCAACGCCCGCCTCGCCTTCCAGATGTTCGAGGAGTTCTTCAGCGGCGAGCGCTGGGAGGCGCTGGAGGCGAAGGGTGCGCGCAAGCAGCGGCCCCTGTGGGCCTCGACCGGGGTCAAGAACCCCGACTACGACGACACGATGTACGTCGTCGACCTCGTCGTCGAGGACACCGTCAACACGATGCCCGAGAAGACCCTCGACGCCGTCGCCGACCACGGCGAGGTGCGCGGCGACCGCGTGCGCCCGTTCTACGACGACGCCGCCGCCCACATGCAGGCGCTCGCCGACGCGGGGATCGACTACGACGACGTGATCACGGTGCTGATCAAGGAGGGCGTCGACAAGTTCGTGGTGGCCTGGGACGAGCTCCAGACCACCCTGTCCGCGTCGCTCGAGTCCGCACGGTCGTGACCAGCGGGCCGGTGGACCCCACCACCACCGGGGCGTGGGGCCGGCTCACCGCCCTCGCCGAGGCGTACACCCCGGACCTGCGCTCGTCCGTCACGGCCGAGTGGGTCGAGCAGCAGACCCTGTCCGCGGCCGACCTCCACGTCGACCTGTCGAAGAACCTCTTCGACGCCGACGTGGAGGCGGCGCTGCTCGCCCTCGCCGACGAGGTGGGCCTCTTCGGCCACCGGGACGCGATGTTCGCCGGTGAGCACATCAACGTCACCGAGGACCGCGCGGTCCTGCACACCGCCCTCCGCCTCCCGGTCGACGCGTCGCTGCACGTCGACGGCCAGGACGTCGTGGCCGACGTGCACGAGGTGCTGGACCGGGTGTACGCCTTCGCCGAGCGCGTCCGCTCGGGCGAGTGGACGGGGGTGACCGGGCGTCGTATCGAGACGGTCGTCAACATCGGCATCGGCGGGTCCGACCTCGGTCCGGTCATGGCCTACGAGGCCCTCGAGCCCTACCGGCAGGACGGCCTCGCCTGTCGTTTCATCAGCAACATCGACCCGACCGACGCCGGGCAGAAGCTCGCCGGGCTCGACCCGGAGACGACGCTCTTCATCGTCTCGAGCAAGACCTTCGGCACGCTCGAGACGCTCACCAACGCCCGGCTCTGCAAGGCGTGGCTGCTCGAGCACCTGCCGTCCGGCAGCGACCCCGCTGCCGCCGTCGCCCAGCACTTCGTCGCGGTGTCCACCGCCCTCGACAAGGTCGCCGACTTCGGGATCGACCCCGACAACGCGTTCGGGTTCTGGGACTGGGTCGGCGGTCGCTACTCCATGGACTCCGCCATCGGCCTGTCCTTGGTCATCGCCACCGGGCCCGACCACTTCGCCGACCTGCTGGCCGGCTTCCACGCGATGGACGAGCACTTCCGCACCGCGCCGGCACAGGACAACGTGCCTGTCAGGATGGGCCTGCTCAACGTCTGGTACACCAACTTCCTCGACGCCCACACCCACGCGGTCCTCCCCTACGCCCAGCTGCTGCACCGGTTCCCGGCCTACCTCCAGCAGCTGACGATGGAGTCCAACGGCAAGAGCGTGCGCTGGGACGGCACCGCCGTCGGCTACGACACCGGCGAGGTGTTCTGGGGCGAGCCCGGCACCAACGGGCAGCACGCCTTCTACCAGCTCATCCACCAGGGCACCCGGCTCGTCCCGGCGGACTTCATCGCCTTCGCCACGCCGGCGTACGCCCTCAAGGACGCCACTCCTGAGGGGCAGAGCACGGACGTCCACGAGCTGTTCCTGGCCAACTTCTTCGCCCAGACGCAGGCGCTCGCGTTCGGCAGGACCGCCGACGAGGTGCGTGCCGAGGGCGTGGCCGAGGAGCTGGTCGCCGCGCGGACCTTCCCGGGCAACCGGCCGACCACCTCGATCATGGCGCCGGCGCTCACCCCGGGCGTACTGGGTCAGCTCATCGCGCTCTACGAGCACATCACCTTCGTCGAGGGTGCCGTGTGGGGCATCGACAGCTTCGACCAGTGGGGCGTCGAGCTCGGCAAGCAGCTGGCACAGCAGGTCGGGCCGGCGGTGTCCGGCGACCCCGACGTGCTGGACGAGCAGGACCCCTCCACGCAGTCCCTCATCGGCTACTACAGGAAGCAGCGCCGCTGACATGTCCGCCGACACCTGGACCAACCCGCTGCGTGACCCCGAGGACCGTCGTCTCCCTCGCATCGCCGGCCCCAGCGGGCTGGTGCTGTTCGGGGTGACCGGCGACCTCTCGCGCAAGAAGGTCATGCCGGCGATCTACGACCTGGCCAACCGCGGCCTGCTGCCGCCCGGCTTCAGCCTGGTGGGCTTCGCCCGTCGCGACTGGGCCGACCAGGACTTCGCCCAGATCGTGCACGACTCGGTCAAGGAGCACGCGCGCACCGAGTTCCGCGAGGAGGTCTGGCGCCAGCTCGCCGAGGGCTTCCGGTTCGTCCCCGGCGACTTCGACGACGACGTCGCCTTCGACAACCTCCGGCGCACGATCGAGGAGCTGGACCAGGCGCGCGGCACCGGCGGCAACATGGCGTTCTACTTCGCCATCCCGCCGTCCTTCTTCGGCACCGTGGTGCAGCAGCTCCAGGAGCACGGCATGGCCCACCCGCCGGAGGGCTCGTGGCGACGGGTGGTCGTGGAGAAGCCCTTCGGCCACGACCTCGCCTCCGCGCAGGAGCTCAACGCCACCCTCGACGGCGTCTTCCCGTCCGGGTCGGTCTTCCGGATCGACCACTACCTCGGCAAGGAGACGGTCCAGAACATCCTGGCGATGCGGTTCGCCAACAACATGTTCGAGCCGATCTGGAACTCCAACTACGTCGACCACGTGCAGATCACGATGGCCGAGGACATCGGCATCGGCGGTCGCGCCGGCTACTACGACGGGATCGGCGCGGCGCGCGACGTCATCCAGAACCACCTGCTCCAGCTGATGGCGCTGGTCGCGATGGAGGAGCCCGTCGCCTTCGACGCCAACAGCCTGCGCTACGAGAAGCAGAAGGTGCTGTCCAGCGTCGTCCTGCCTCCCCGGCTCGACCTGACCACCGCCCGCGGGCAGTACACCTCCGGGTGGCAGGGCGGCGAGAAGGTGATCGGCTTCCTCGAGGAGGAGGGCATCAAGCGCACGTCGAAGACCGAGACCTTCGCGGCGATCACCCTCCACGTCGACACCCGGCGCTGGGCGGGCGTGCCGTTCTACCTGCGCGCGGGCAAGCGACTGGGACGACGGGTCACCGAGGTGGCGATCGTGTTCAAGCGGGCCCCGCACCTGCCGTTCACGGCCACCGCGACCGAGGAGCTCACCCAGAACGCGCTGGTGATCCGCGTGCAGCCCGACGAGGGCCTGACCATGCGCTTCGGCTCCAAGGTGCCGGGGACCTCCATGGAGATCCGCGACGTCAACATGGACTTCGCCTACGGCGGCTCCTTCACCGAGGCCTCCCCCGAGGCCTACGAGCGCCTCATCCTCGACGTCCTGCTCGGCGACCCGCCGCTGTTCCCCCGGCACGAGGAGGTCGAGCTGTCCTGGAAGATCCTCGACCCGATCCTCGAGCACTGGGCGAAGAAGGGGAAGCCGGAGCCCTACGACGCCGGCACGTGGGGGCCGGAGTCCGCCAACGCGATGATGGCGCGTGACGGGCGCACCTGGAGGAGGCCCTGATGATCGAGCTGCTGAACACCAACGCATCCACGATCGCGTCTGCCTTCGTGCAGGTGCGCGAGCGCGCCGGGTCGCCGGCCATGGGCATGGTGATGACCCTCATCATCGTCGTGCCCGAGGACGAGGCCGAGGAGTCGATGAAGGCCGCCAAGCAGGCCTCGCGCGAGCACCCCTCGCGGGTGCTCGGCGTGATCCTCGGCGACGGCCGGGGGCACGCGCAGGTCAACGCCCAGGTCGGGATCGGCGACGGCTGGGGCGGGGAGACCGCGCTCATCCGGCTCAAGGGCGAGGTGGTGCGCTACCCCGAGTCGGTCGTGCTGCCCCTGCTGCTGCCGGACTCGCCGGTCGCCATCTGGTGGCCCGTCGACCCGCCCGACGACCCTGCCGACGACCCGTTGGGCGCGCTCGCCACCCGCCGCATCACCGACTGCGGTGCGGCCACCCGCGCCAAGCGCAGCGCGTTGATGCACCAGGCCACGACGTACGCCAAGGGCAACTCCGACCTGTCGTGGACGCGGGTCACCCCGTGGCGCGCCCTGCTCGCGGCCGCCCTCGACCAGCACCACCTCAAGGTCACCCGGGCATCGGTCACCGCCGAGCGGATCAGCCCGAGCGCCGACCTGCTCGTCGCCTGGCTCAACGACCGGCTACGGGTGCCGGTCGAGCGCAAGCACTCCGACGGCCCCGGCATCACCGAGGTCGTGATGGAGACCCGGCAGGGTCCGATCACGATCAACCGCTCGGACGGCAAGCTGGCGACGTTCGCCTCGCCCGACCGCCCCGACCGACCCGTCGCCCTCAAGAGGCGCGGCGTGCCGGAGCTGCTCGCCGAGGAGCTGCGGCACCTCGACGAGGACGACATCTACGCCTCGGTGACCAAGCGGCTGCTCCACCTGGAGAAGAAGTCGTGAGCGGCGCGCCCGTCGTACGCCGCCACGACGACGCCGACCTGCTGGTCGGCGACGTCGCGTCCGCCCTCCTCGACCGGCTCGAGGCAGCGCAGGCGCGCGGCGAGGTGCCCCAGATCGGCCTCACGGGCGGGTCCATCGCCGATGCGCTCCACCGCGAGCTCGCCCGTCGGGCGCCGGACTCCTCGGTGGACTGGTCGCGGGTGGTGTTCTGGTGGGGCGACGAGCGGTTCGTGCCGGCGGCGTCACCGGAGCGCAACGCCGGCCAGGCCCGGGAGGCACTGCTCGACCACGTCGGGGTCGACGAGGCGCACGTCCACGAGGTCCCCGCGAGCGACGAGGTCGACACCGCCGAGGACTCCGCCGCCGCCTACAGCGCGACCATGCGCGAGCAGGGCGCCGGGTTCTTCGAGGTGCTGATGCTCGGCATCGGCCCCGACGGCCACTGCGCCTCCCTCTTCCCCGGGCACCCCGCGCTGGCTGCGACGGACGCCATCGCCGTCGCCGTGCACGACTCCCCCAAGCCGCCACCGGACCGGGTCACCCTGACCTTCGAGGCCATGGCCCGCTGCCGCGCCGTGTGGTTCATCGCCAGCGGGGAGGGCAAGGCCGACGCCGTCGCGCGCGCCCTCGCCGACGAGGGCACGGTCGAGGAGACCCCCGCCCGCGGCGTACGTGGTGACGAGACCGTCTGGTGGCTCGACGAGGCCGCCGCCTCGGCCCTCCCCACCTGACCGGGCACTTCCTCGCGCTGAACTCTGCCGAGCGGGCACTTCCTCGCGCTGGAAGGCACCGAGCGGGCACTTCCTCGCGCTGCTCAGTGGGCGAGGTCGATGTACGCCGCGTGGCGGAGGCCGAGCGATGCTCGAGCCGACTCGTACTCGTGGCGAAGGCGATCCGCCGCAGACAGCTCTCTGCCGTAGACGTCCTCCTTCGTGAAGACCTCCATGTGCCACCCGCGCTCGCGTTCCAGCCAAGCGATGCGCTCCGCATCAGCCTCCTCGACGTCCTCCCCGTGGAACGCCTCCCCGTAGAACTCCCCGCCGAAGCGGACTTCCCGATCGCCCACGTCGATCCGGTAGAGCGGAGTGCCGTCGTCAGCGTGCTCCCAGATCTGGGTTCTCGGCCAGGCAGGGATGCCGGACTCGTGCCAGTGCAGCCGCAGTGCGCTCTCCGGCGGGGACTCGGCGCCCGGGTCACCCAGCGGCGAGAGACGGCGCAGCTGCACGACCCCGCGGAATCCCTTGAACCTGTCGGCCTCTTGCACGAGCTCGGCATGATCGACGCCGGCGCGCAGGAAACCATCGATTGCTGCAAGAGCGTCGAATCGCCAGAGGAGACGACCCAGGTCGCAGGCCGTTCGCAAGGGCGTCGTGACTTCGACGCCACCCAGGTGCACCGTGTCTCTCGGTAGGAGCCCGCGGGTGCCGCTCGACACGCCGCTACGCCGCAGCCGGCTCGCACTTCGGCTGAACAGGTCGAGCGACGGCATCTCGTGGATCGCACTCCGGGGCAGTGCGTCCACCTTGTGTATCCACGCCGCTGTTCGATCCACCACGACCGCGTGCGGCGGGGCCACCAGCGCCACAGCCGACACCCGGAGCCGGAAGGAGTCCGGTACCTGCGAGGCCACGAAGACCCCGCGGACCAGCGGTCTCAACAGGCCTCCGACAACGAGCTTGTGCCGCAGACTCGCGGGCACGCCGGCCTCGTCCGCGTGCGAAGCCGTGAACGGGCGGTCGATCGGAAGCGGCGCACTCGAGTCCAGCAGGACCACGTCGCGGCACCACGTCGGTAGCTGAGGCATGCAGGCAACATGCCCGAATCAGTCGCGTGGAGTCGTACGTCATCCACAGGCGCGCGTCTTCAGCGCGAGGAAGTGCCCGCTCGGCGCTCTACAGCGCGAGGAAGTGCCCGGTCGGTGGGTCAGAAGATGATCTCGCCGGCCTTGCGGCGGCTGCGGAGGAGGGCGACGGCCTCGTCGAGGATGTCGGCCGCCTCCGTCTCGCTGCGACGCTCCTTCACGTAGGCGAGGTGCGTCTTGTAGGGCTCGATCTTGGGCGCCGGGGGCGGGTTCTCGCTGTCGAGGCTCGCCGGGAGGCCGCACTTGGGGCAGTCCCACGACTCGGGCACGGCGGCCTCGATGGCGAAGGTGACCACCGAGCGGTGGTCGTGGCTGCAGAAGTAGGTGACCGCCTGGCGCGGCGCGGCCTCGCCACGCTCGGCCTCGCCCATCGGTCCGGCACCGACTCGACTACCGCGGATCGCGTTTCCAGCACCAGCCACGAGGACTCCTAGAACAAGAGAGGGGGATTCAGTTGCCCTGGTAGGCCATGAGGAGGCCGAGGGCAATGATGCAGGCAAACCAGATGACGCCGACGCCGACCGTGAACCGGTCGAGGTTGCGCTCAGCCACCGACGATCCCCCCAGACTGCTGGAGACGCCTCCGCCGAACATGTCGGACAGGCCGCCACCGCGCCCCTTGTGGAGGAGCACCAGCAGAATCATGATCGCGCTCGAGATGACGAGCAGGATGGTGAAGAGCAGAATCACGAGCGGAAGCCTACGTCACGACCGAGCGGAACCGGTGAGCGCCCTCACAGCACCGGCATGTCGTAGAAACGGCAGATGCCACCGAACTCGTCGACCTGCAGGCTGGCGCCGCCGACGAGGCATCCGTCGACGTCGGGCTTGTCCATGATCCCGCCCACGTTGGCGGCCTTGACGGACCCGCCGTAGAGGATCCGCAGGCCGTCCGCGGCCGCGTCGCCGTGCACCTCGCGGACGCGCTCACGGATGGCCGCGCAGACCTCCTGGGCGTCGTCGGGGGTGGCGACCTCGCCGGTGCCGATGGCCCAGACGGGCTCGTAGGCCACCACCAGGCCGGCGAGCTGCTCGGCGGTGAAGCCGTCGAGCGAGCCGTCGACCTGGGACAGCGTGAAGGCGACGTGCTCCCCCGCCTGGCGTACGTCGAGTCCCTCGCCGACGCACACGATGGGCGTCATGCCGGCCGCGAGCGCCTTGTGCGCCTTGGCGTTGACCAGCTCGTCGGACTCCTGGTGGTGCATCCGGCGCTCGGAGTGGCCGACGACGACGTAGGAGCAGCCCAGCTTGGACAGCATCGCCGCCGAGATCTCGCCGGTGTAGGCGCCGTTGTCGTGCACCGACACGTCCTGCGCGCCGTAGCCGATGGAGAGGCGGTCACCGTCGACCAGCGTCTGCACCGACCGGATGTCGGTGAACGGCGGCAGCACGACGACCTCGACCTTCCCGAAGTCGTGGCGCTTGTCCGACAGCGTCCAGGCGAGCTTCTGGACCAGCACCACCGCTTCCTGATGGTTGAGGTTCATCTTCCAGTTGCCCGCCATCAGCGGGGTGCGGGTCTTCCCGGACGCCACAGCCATGCTCACTTCTTCCTCTCGAGTACGGCGATGCCCGGGAGCTCCTTGCCCTCCAGGAACTCCAGCGACGCGCCACCGCCGGTGGAGATGTGACCGAACGCGGCCTCGTCGAAGCCGAGCTTGCGCACGGCGGCAGCCGAGTCGCCGCCCCCGACCACGGAGAGCCCGTCCACCTCGGTGAGTGCCTGGGCCACCGCCCGGGTGCCCTCGGCGAAGGCGTCGACCTCGAACACGCCCATCGGGCCGTTCCAGAAGACCGTCTTCGCGTCGGCGAGCGCCGCAGCGAAGGCAGCGGCGGACTCGGGCCCGATGTCGAGGCCCAGGGCGTCGGCCGGGATCTCCGAGGCAGGTACGACCCGGGGCTCGGGCTCGCGGTCGCCCGACGGGAACGCCGTGTCGACCACGACGTCCGTCGGCAGGAGGATCTCGACCCCACGGTCGGCGGCCTCGGTGAGGTAGCGGGTGCAGGTCTCGAGCTGGTCGGCCTCGAGCAGGCTCTTGCCGACCTCGTGGCCCTGGGCCTTGAGGAAGGTGAACACCATGCCGCCACCGATGAGCAGCTTGTCGGCCTTGTCGATCAGGTTGTCGATGACGCCCAGCTTGTCCGACACCTTGGAGCCGCCGAGCACGACGACGTAGGGGCGCTCGGGGTGCTCGGTGAGCCGCCGGAGCACGTCCACCTCGGCCGCGACGAGGCCACCCATCGCGGACGGCAGCCGCAGCGCGACGTCGTACACGCTCGCCTGCTTGCGGTGGACGACGCCGAAGCCGTCGGAGACGAACGCGTCGGCCAGCTGCGCGAGCTGGTCGGCGAAGGACCCGCGGACGTCGTCGTCCTTGCTCGTCTCACCGTCGTTGAAGCGGACGTTCTCCAGGACGGCGACGTCACCGTCCTGGAGGCCCGCCACAGTCTCCGTCGCGCTGGCACCGACGGTGTCGGTGGCGAAGGCCACCGGCCGCCCGAGCAGCTCCGAGAGCCGGGACACGACCGGCTCGAGCGAGTACTGCGGGTCGGGCGCGCCCTTCGGGCGGCCCAGGTGGGCGACGACCACCACCCGGGCCCCGGCGTCGGACAGCTCCCGGATGGTCGGCACGCTCGCGCGGATCCGGCCGTCGTCGGTGATGGTCGTGCCGTCGAGGGGCACGTTGAGGTCCGAGCGGACCAGGACGCGCTTGCCCTTCAGGTCACCGAGCGACGCGATGCCTGCTGTGTGGTCGGACATCGAGCTCAGAGCGTCGAGCCGACGTGGTTGATCAGGTCGGCGAGGCGGTTGGAGTAGCCCCACTCGTTGTCGTACCAGCCGAGCACCTTGACCTGGTTGCCGATGACCTTGGTCAGGGGCGCGTCGAAGATGCAGGACGCCGGGTCGGTGACGATGTCGGTCGAGACCAGCGGGTCGGTGGAGTACTTCAGGTAGCGCCCGTCGGCCGCGGCCTTGACGATCTCGTTGACCTCGTCGACCGACGTCTCGCGGCTCGCCTCGAAGGTGAGGTCGGTGGCCGAGCCGGTGGGCACCGGCACGCGCATGGCGTAGCCGTCGAGCTTGCCCTTGAGCTCGGGCAGGACCAGGCCGATGGCCTTGGCGGCACCGGTGGAGGTCGGCACCATGTTGAGCGCGGCCGCACGGGCGCGGCGCGGGTCCTTGTGGATGTTGTCCTGGAGGTTCTGGTCGGCGGTGTAGGCGTGGATGGTCGTCATCAGGCCCTTGGTGATGCCGAGTCCGTCGTTGAGCGCCTTCGCCATCGGCGCCAGGCAGTTGGTCGTGCACGAGGCGTTGGAGATGACCGTGTGGGCCGACGGGTCGTAGAGGTCGTGGTTGACGCCCATCACGATCGTGATGTCCTCGTTGGAGGCCGGGGCGGAGATGATGACCTTCTTGGCGCCCGCGTCGACGTGGGCCTTCGCCTTGGTGGCGTCGGTGAAGAAGCCGGTGGACTCGACGACGACGTCGACACCGAGGTCGCCCCACTTGAGGGCGGCCGGGTCGCGCTCGGCGAACGCTGCGATGGTCTGGTCGCCGACCTTGATCGAGCTCTCGTCGCTGGACACGTCGGCGTCGAGGCGGCCCAGGATCGAGTCGAACTTGAGCAGGTTGGCGAGCGAGGCGTTGTCGGTGAGGTCGTTGACGCCGACGATCTCGATGTCGGCACCCGAGGCGCGCACGGCGCGGAAGAAGTTGCGACCGATGCGGCCGAAGCCGTTGATACCTACGCGGACAGTCATGATCCATGTCTCCTTCGTGGGGCCTTCGGTGACCCCGTAGACAGCTCTGGCCTTTGGTGACCTGGCACCGACCCTATCGGGTGCGCGCGGCCCCATCGAGCGGGGTCATCCGCGGTACGGACAGGTAACTTTGGAACGATCCAAAGGCCGGAGGGATCACCCGTCCTCGGCGAGCATCTCCGGCGTCAGCGACGCCTCCGTGTCGGGGATGCCGAGCTCCTCGGCGCGCTTGTCGGCCATCGCGAGGAGCCGGCGGATGCGCCCGGCGATGGCGTCCTTGGTCAGCACCGGGTCGTGCAGCTGGCCGAGCTCCTCGAGGGAGGCCTGCTTGTGCTCGAGGCGCAGGTGACCGGCCTGCCGCAGGTGGTCGGGGATCTCCTCGGCGAGGATCTCCAGGGCTCGCTCCACCCGGGCTCCGGCGGCCACGGCCGCACGGGCCGAGCGGCGGAGGTTGGCGTCGTCGAAGTTGGCCAGGCGGTTGGCGGTCGCGCGGACCTCGCGGCGCATCCGGCGCTCCTCCCAGGCCATGAGGGACTCGTGGGCGCCGAGGCGGGTGAGCAGCGCCCCGATGGCGTCGCCGTCGCGGATCACGACACGGTCCACACCGCGCACCTCACGCGCCTTCGCGGAGATGCCGAGACGGCGGGCCACACCGACGATCGCGAGCGCGGCCTCGGGGCCGGGGCAGGTGATCTCCAGCGAGGACGAGCGACCCGGCTCCGTGAGCGAGCCGTGCGCGAGGAAGGCACCGCGCCACGCGGCGACCGCGTCGCACCCGCCGCCGCTCACCACGGCCGGCGGGAGGCCGCGCACGGGCCGGCCGCGCTGGTCGAGCAGCCCGGTCTGGCGAGCCAGGGCCTCGCCGTCCTTGGTCACGCGCACGATGTAGCGGCTGCCCTTGCGGATGCCGTTGCCCTGCACCATCACGACGTCGGAGGGGTGGCCGTAGACCTCGGAGATGTCCTTGCGCAGCCGGCGAGCCGCCGCGCCCGTGTCGAGCTCGGCCTCGACCACGATGCGACCGCTCACGATGTGCAGTCCCCCGGCGAAGCGGAGCATCGAGGCGACCTCGGCCTTGCGGCAGCAGGTCTTGGTGATCTGGGTGGAGGCGAGCTCTGCCTTCACCTGTGCCGTCATTGCCATGGCCCGAATCCTGCCATGCGGGTCAACGACCCTCACCAGTTCGGTGGGGTCCGTCAGCCCTCGTCGACGATCCGCGCGAAGGCGGCGGCCAGGAGGTCCGGGTCGTGCCGCGGCTCACCCGGGACGGCGAGGTCCTCGACCACGAGACGGGCGCCACGGTCGGCGACGACCTTCTCGAGCTGGTCGCGGTCGCCGGCCAGCGCCGAGGAGTCGACCAGCACGGCGTGCACGGTCAGGTCGGGAGCGTGCTCGAAGAGCGCCTGGAGGTGGTCCGCGGGGCCGAAGCCGGTGGTCTCCCCTGCCTGGGCCTCCAGGTTGAGCACCACGACGAGCTTGCCCGGGGTCTCGGCCAGCGCCTGGCGCAGCCCCGGCACCATGAGGTGCGGGATCACGGAGGTGAACCACGACCCGGGACCCAGCACGACCCACTCGGCGGACCGGATCGCCTCGACCGCCTCGTCGCACGCCCGCGGGTCCTCGGGCACCAGGGCGACCGACTCGATCCGCCCGCCCGTCGTGGCGACCTCGACCTGGCCTCGTACGATCCTCACACCGGTCGGGTCGTCTGGGTCGGCCCCGCGCACGCGCGCCGTGATGTCCATCGGGGTGGTCGCCATCGGCAGCACCCGGCCGTGGGCGCCGAGCAGCCGGCCCATCCAGTCGAGCGCCCGGACGTGGTCGCCCATGAGCTCCCACAGCGACACGATGAGGAGGTTGCCGACGACGTGACCCTTCATCTCCCCGTGCCCGGCGAAGCGGTGCTGGACCACCTCGGCCCAGGTGCGTCCCCACTCGTCGTCGCCGCACAGCGCGGCCAGCGCCATCCGCAGGTCGCCGGGCGGCAGCACGCCGAACTCGCCGCGCAGCCGACCCGACGAGCCGCCGTTGTCCGCCACGGTCACGACGGCGGTCAGGTCGTCGATCGTGAGGTCGTCGTGGAGCCGGCGCAGGGCCGAGAGGGTGGCCGCGAGCCCGTGTCCGCCGCCGAGGGCGACCGCGGCCTGCGCGGTCTTGCGGGCCACGTCACTCCCTGCCGAGGTCGCGGTGCGCGGTGCTGACGTCGTGCCCGGACTCGCGCAGCAGTGCGGCGATCGCCTCGGTCATCGCGACGCTGCGGTGCTTGCCTCCCGTGCACCCGACGGCGACCTGCATGAAGCGCTTCCCCTCGACGAGGTAGCCCTCGGCGACGGTGCGGAGGACGGGGAGGTACTGCTCGAGGAACTGCTTCGCCCCCGGCTGCGAGAGGACGTAGTCGGACACCCCCGGGTCGCGGCCGTTCTGCGGGCGCAGCTCGGGGACCCAGTGCGGGTTGGGCAGGAAGCGCATGTCGGCCACCCAGTCGGCGTCGACCGGGATGCCGTACTTGAAGCCGAAGCTGATGACGGTGACCTTGAGACGGGTCGAGGCCGCGGTGCCGAACAGCTCGGCGATGCGGTCCTGGAGCTCGTGCACGTTGAAGTTGCTGGTGTCGAGCAGGACGTCGGCGTCGCCCCGGATGTCGGCCATCACCTCGCGCTCGCGCCGCAGCCCGTGGAGCAGGCGGCCACCGCCCTGGAGCGGGTGCGGGCGACGTGCCGCCTCCTGGCGGCGCACGAGGACGTCGTCGGTCGCCTCGAGGAAGAGCAGCGTCGTCGGCCGGCCGGTGACCGGCTGGTGACGGTTGGCCTGGAGCGAGTCGAAGAACGACCCGGACCTGACGTCGACGACGACCGCGATCGGCTGGTGGATGCCCCGGCTGTCGTCGACGAGGCGTACGACGTCGCGCACCAGCGTCGGCGGGAGGTTGTCGACCACGAAGTAGCCCAGGTCCTCCAGCTCCTTGGCCGCCGTGCTGCGACCGGCACCGGTCATGCCGGTGACGATGACCAGCTCGCCGGGAGTGGGCTCACTCACGTCAGTCCTCCATGCAGTGTCTCGTCGTCGTCCGAGATGATCTCGCCGGTCGCCGTGTTGATGACCGGCGCCTTGTCAGCAGTCTTGCGGGTGGCGTCGGCCTTCGCGACCGCTTCCTTGATCGCGGTGGCCGTGCGCGGGCCGATGCCGGGCACGAGCGCGATGGCCTCGGGCTCGGCCTCGCGGAGCTTCTTCAGCGACCCGAAGTGCTTGAGCAGCGTCTTGCGCCGCACCTCGCCGAGGCCGGGCACGTCGTCGAGCATGCTCTCGACCATCGACTTCGAGCGCCGGTTGCGGTGGTGGTTGATCGCGAACCGGTGGGCCTCGTCGCGGATCCGCTGGAGCAGGTAGAGGCCCTCGCTGGTGCGGGCCATGATCACCGGGTCCTCCTCGCCGGGCAGCCACACCTCCTCCAGCCGCTTGGCCAGGCCGCAGACCGGGACGTCGGTGATGCCGAGCTCGGACAGCGCCTGCTGCGCCGCGGCGACCTGGGGTGGACCGCCGTCGACGACCACCAGCGACGGCGCGTAGGCGAACTTCCGCGGCCTCCCGGTCTCCGGATCGACGAGCATCGGACCGGAGTCGGTCGACACCGTCTCGCTCCTGGCCTGCTCGTCGAGCAGGCGCCTGAAGCGGCGGGTGATCACCTCGTGCATCGACGCGACGTCGTTCTGGCCGTCGACGCCACGGATCACGAAGCGGCGGTACTCGGACTTGCGGGAGAGCCCGTCCTCGAACACGACCATCGAGGCGACCACCTCGGTGCCCTGCAGGTTGGACACGTCGTAGCACTCGATCCGCAGCGGCACCTCGTCGAGCGCGAGCGACTTCTGGATCTCCTCGAGCGCCCGGTTGCGAGTGGTGAGGTCGCTGGCTCGCTTGGTCTTGTGGAGCGCGAGCGCCTGGGCCGCGTTGCTGGCGACCGTCTGCTGGAGGTCGCGCTTGTCGCCGCGCTGCGGGACGCGGATCGCGACCTTGCTGCCCCGCCGCTCCCCCAGCATCTCCTCGAGCACGCCGGCGTCGGGCGGCAGGGCCGGCACGAGCACCTCGCGCGGGATGGTGTCGCCGGAGTCGGGGTCGGCTCCGCCGTAGAGCTGCAGCAGGAACTCCTGCACGAGCCCGGCGGTGTCGCTGTCGTCCGAGCGGTCGGCCACCCATCCGCGCTGGCCGCGGATCCGTCCGCCGCGGACGTAGAAGATCTGCACGGCCACCTCGAGCGGGTCCTCCGCGAGCGCGATCACGTCGGCGTCGGTGCCGTCGCCGAGCACGACCGCCTGCTTCTCGAGCGCCTTGGTGAGGGCGCCGAGGTCGTCGCGCAGCCGGGCGGCCTTCTCGAAGTCGAGCGCCTCGGAGGCGGCGTACATCTCGCGCTGGATGCGCTTGGTGAAGGCCGTGGTGTTGCCGGCCATGAAGTCGCAGAAGTCGTCGACGATCTCGCGGTGCTGCTCGGCGGTCACGCTGCCCACGCAGGGCGCCGAGCACTTGTCGATGTAGCCGAGCAGGCACGGTCGGCCGATCTGGGCGGACCGCTTGAACACGCCGTTGCTGCAGGACCGCATCGGGAAGACGCGCAGCAGCAGGTCGACGGTCTCGCGGATCGCCCAGGCGTGGCTGTAGGGGCCGAAGTAGCGGGTGCCCTTGCGCTTGGCGCCGCGCCCGACCATGACGCGCGGGAACTCCTCGCCCACGGTCACCGCGAGCCAGGGGTAGGACTTGTCGTCGCGGTACTTGACGTTGAAGCGCGGGTCGAACTCCTTGATCCAGCTGTACTCGAGCTGGAGGGCCTCGACCTCGGTGTCGACGACCGTCCACTCGACGCTCGCCCCCGTGGTGACCATCGTGGCCGTGCGCGGGTGGAGGTTGCCGATGTCCTGGAAGTACGACGACAGCCTCGGCCGCAGGCTCTTGGCCTTGCCGACGTAGATGACCCGGCCCTTGGCGTCGCGGAAGCGGTAGACCCCCGGCTTGGTCGGGATCGAGCCCGGGGCGGGTCGATAGGAGCTCGGCGTGGCCACCCCACAACCCTACGGGCGCCCGGGGACGGTGCCTCATCACCTGTCCCGATCACCTGCCAGACGCGGCGTAGTGGGCGGCCACCCGGCTCGCGGACAGGGCCTGCCCGTAGACCGCAACCTCGTCGATGCTCCCGTCGAACCAGCTCGTCGCGCTCTCACCACTGCGTCCGATCCCGAGGATCGAGGTCGTGGCGTTGAGCGTCCCGGTGCTGCTCGCGGTCGCCGCCAGCGCGCCGTTGACGTACAACGACAGCGTGCCGCCGGAACGGGTGAGGACGAGGTGTGTCCACGCGCCCAGCGCGGCGGTGCCCGGCGCGGTCACGGCGTACGCCGTGCTGCCGACGAAGACGGTGCCGCGCCACTGCCCGCCGCTCGACATGGACAGCCGGTACTGCCACACGCTGTAGCCGCTGGCCCCGCCCTTCTGCAGCACCGCGCCGCTGTGCACCACGTCAGGCTTCGCCCAGGCCTCCACTGTCAGGTCACCGGTGGGGTTGAGGGCGGTCGTGCTCGGGAGGGAGAGGTAGCCCGTGGTGCCGTCGAAGGTGCGGGCCGTGTCGGCGTCACCCACCAGCGCTCCTGGCGAGGTCGTCACCCCGCCCACTGCGCTCCCGGAGGGGCCGACGACGGCCGCCACCGAGGTGCCGCTGTCGCCGAGCCTCCAGTAGCCCACGGGGGCATCTGCTGTCACCGTGCCCGAGTAGGCACCCGCAGGCGGCGGGGACCCGACGGTGATCAGCCCGGTCCGGGTCAGCGTGTTGCTCCCGTTGGCGTTGCTGGCCGTGAGGGACACGGTGTAGGTCCCTGCGGTGGTGTAGGTGTGGCTGGGGTTCTGCGACGTCGACGTGCCGCCGTCCCCGAAGGTCCACGACCAGGAGGTCGGCGCACCGGTCGACTGGTCGGTGAAGCTCACCGCGAGCGGCGCGGCTCCCGAGGTCGGCGACGCCGAGAAGGCCGCGGTCGGCGCCTGGGGTGGCGGTGGGGACCCGACGGTGATCAGCCCCGTGCGGGTCAGCGTGTTGCTCCCGCTGGCGTTGGTGGCCGTGAGGGAGACGGTGTACGTCCCCGCCGAGGAGTAGGTGTGGCTGGGGTTCTGCGACGTCGACGTGCCGCCGTCGCCGAAGGTCCACGACCAGGAGGTCGGCGCGCCCGTCGACTGGTCGGTGAAGCTCACCGCGAGCGGCGCGGCTCCCGACGTCGGCGACGCCGAGAAGGCCGCGGTCGGCGCCTGCGGCGGCGGGGTGCCCAGCGACATCGTGTTGTGCACGTAGCGGCCCGTCACCTGGTCGGAGGCCAGCACCACCAGGCCGGTGGTCGCCGTGAGGTTCTGCTTCGTGGACGTGGGGTTGTTGATGTTCACGTCGGACGCGAGCTTGATGAACGGGTCGCCTCGACCGTCGCCGAAGGAGATGTTGTTCATCGGTGTCGTCTTCATGTAGACGACACCACCGGTGTTGGGTCCAGCCGCCAGCACGCGGAGCACCTGGTTCGTCGTGTCGAGCAGCACGATGGGCCGGGTCAGGCCGTCGCGCACCCGGCTGTGGACGTACTGGCGCCACACGTCGTCGTTGCCGAGGACGAGGAGCCGGATCAGGGGTGCGCTCGCGTTGTTGCTGACGTCGTCCTGGCTCGTCTTGACCGCCACGAAGAGGCGGCCGGCCGCGTTGCCCTCGACGCTGGCGATGTTGATGTGGTCGTCGGCCTCGTTGGGACCCGAGATCACCTTGCGCGAGCCCTCCCACGTGGTGGTCGCCGCCGAGTCGAGGTGCGTGGCCGCGTAGACGGAGTCGTCGCCCTGGTTGCTCCAGACCACGCTGATCCTGCCGTTGTACGACGTCACGCTGGCGATGTCGTCCGAGGTGACCGACGTGCCCGGCACGCTCGGGATGAAGGGCGCACCCCAGCTCAGCCCGCCGGGCTGGCCGACGACGACCCGCACCCTGCTGCCCTGGGTGTAGGTGACCCACAGCTTGCCGGTGCCGTCCTTCGCGATCACCGCGGCCTCGACACCCCCGCTGGCGATGGTGACGGGGAAGCCCGCGTCCCGCGTCCACGCGCCGCCGGCGTAGCTGTAGCGCGAGACCTGGACGCCGCCGGAGGCCGACGTCCCCGACGCGACGTAGAGCTTGGAGCCGTCCCAGAGCGCGTCCGCGCGGCTGCCGCTGCGCGAGTCGACGAGCACTCCGGTGTCGACCCATGTCTGGGTCGACAGGTTCAGCCGATGGATGTGGAAGTCGTTCGAGACCGGGTCGTTGAGGACGCCCCACCACGTGCCCTGGGCGAACCAGAGCTTGCTCTGGGGCTTGGAGGCAGTGGGCGAGAGGTCGGGGTCGACCCAACCCGACCCGGCCCCGGGACCGTAGGCGAAGTCCCGGTAGCCGACGTCGCCCACCGCCGCCACGGCGGTCTGAGGGGCTGCAATCCCTGTGAGGGTTCCGGCCAGGCAGAGGACAAGAGTCCCCACTGCGGCCCGAGCACGCGTGAAGGTGGACATGGTGGTTCTCCTCTGCTTTTCGTGCAACCCCCGTCGGGTCGACCCGGCAAAGGCCTACCGGGCCGACCCGCGGGGGGACCTGCTACCTCGTCACAGCGAGGCCGTCGATGACCACCGGCTTGCCGTCGGACTTGACCACGATGCGGTAGCGCTTCGTGGTGTCCGTGGCGTAGGAGGCGATCGTGATGAGCTCACTCGTCCGGGCCTTCCTGGCAGCGAGCGAGACCTTCTTCACCAGGCGCTTGCCCACGAAGACCTGCACCTTGCCGCCGCCCGAGCGCTTGCCCACGAGCAGGTACACCTGCTTGCCGGTGACGGTCTTGGAGAGCGAGGCACCACGCTGACGCGTGATCGACGCCGTTCCCATGTAGTACCCGGTGCCGCTCGCCCGACGCCAGTCACCCTTGCGGGACAGGCTTCGGTCGTCGAGCGGGAGCGTCGTGCACCGGGACGCGGACCAGGTGCCGGCCAGTCCCGCGGTGTTCGTCGAGCGCACCCGCATGCAGTAGCTGTAGCCAGCCAGGCCGGGCACCTGGAGAGCAGTGCCCGTCTGGTTCGCCAGGACCGTGGTCGCCCACGTCGAGCCCTTGCCGGTTCCGATCGACATCACCTCGACGTCGTAGGCCTTCACCGCAGCGAGGTCGGTCGCGGCGTGCCAGGCCACGTCGACGTACGACGACAGCGTGACGGCGGCGCTCGGCTTGTCGAGCACCACTGCCGGCGTCGGGACCGGCGAGACCACCACGGTGTTCGTCTTGGTGTTGGTCCCGCTCGCGTTGGTCACCTTCAGCGAGACCGTGTAGGTCCCCGGCTTCGCATAGGTGTACGACGGGCTCTGCTGCGTGGAGGTGCCACCGTCACCGAAGGTCCACGCCCAGCTGGACGGGGGCCCGGTCGAGGTGTCGGTGAACTTCACCGCCAGCGGTGCCGTCCCCGTGGTCGGGGCCCAGGTGAAGTCCGCCTTCGGAATCGACACCGCCACCTGCACGTCGACCGACTTGGTGCTGGTCTCGTCGGCGGCGTTGAACGCCGTCAGGGTGACCTTGTAGATGCCCTGCTTGGCGAAGGTGTGGGACGGGCTCTGCTCGGTCGACACCGGCGTCCCGTCACCGAAGTTCCACGACCACTTGGTGGACCCGGTCGAGGTGTTGGTGAACTTGACGGCGAGCGGAGCGGGACCGGTGGTCGGGGTGTAGGTGAAGTTGGCCACCGGAAGAGCCGGCTGGACGACGATCTCCATCGTCTTGGCCGTGCTCGCTCCGACCACGTTGGTCGCAGTCAGCGAGACCATGTAGGTGCCCGCCTTGGTGAAGGTGTGCGCCGGGTTGCGGGCGGTCGACACCGGCGACCCGTCATCGAAGTTCCACGACCAGCTCGTCGGCGCCTTTGTCGACAGGTCGGTGAACTGGACGGGGAGCGGCGCGCGACCCGTCGTCGGGGTGAAGCTGAAGTTCGCCGTCGGCACCGTGCCGGGGACGTAGTTGTGGACGTACATGCCGTCCTTCTGGTCCGAGGCCAGAACGAGGATCCCCGAGTCCGCCGTGATGTTCTGCTTCGTGGACGTGGGGTTGTTGACGAAGTCCTGGCTCGCGAGCTTGATGAACGGCGTCCCCTTGCCCGCGCTGAAGCTGGGGTTCGCCATGGACGTCGTCTTCTGGTAGACGACGCCGCCCTCGACCGGGCTGGTTGCGAACACGTGCAACAGACCCTTGCTCGGCTCGAGCAGGACGATCGGCCGCGTCATGTCGTCACCCACCGTGCTGTGCGTCTTGATCTCCCACGTTCCGTCGGGTCGCAGCACGACGAGCTTGATGAGACCGGTGCCGTCGGTGTGCGCCGGGTCGTCCGCGGACTCCTTGACGATCATGAAGATGCTTCCGGCGGAGTTGCCCTCGACACCCGCCAGGTTGATGTGGTCGTCGGCTACGCTGAAGCCGTCGAGCGGCTTGACCGACGGGACCCAACCGGTGTCCGGTGCTGCCGAGTCGGGGTGCCGTGCGACGTAGATTGCAGTGTTTCCAGTGGCGGGGTCGGGGACCTGGTTGCTCCACACGACCGAGATCGAGCCGTTGCTCGCGATGATCGTGGCGATGTCGTCGTCCGAGACCGCGGTGCCCGCGACCGGAGGACTGAACACGCCCCCGAACGACGTCTGCGCCTTGTCGCTCACGACGACCCGCACCACGCGGCCGGGCGTCGCCCCGGCGGTGTAGGCCACCCAGAGCCGGTTGGCGGAGTCCTTGGCGATCACCGCTGCCTCGACACCGCCACCGTTCACCGTCTCCTTCAGGCCGTCGTTGACGTACTTGGCCAGCGCCGCGTCGTACCTGAAGCGGGATACCTCGATGGCTCCTGCTGAGCCCGACGCGCTCCGACCGGCGGAGGCGATGTAGAGCTTGGTGCCGTCCCACAGCGTGTCGGCCTGCGTCGGCGTGTTGCGGTTGTCGACGACCACCCCCGTGTTGGTCCACGTGTTCGTGGAGTCGTTGAACGAGTGGATGGTCGTCACGTTCTGGTTGGGCAGCTTGAGCACCCCCCACCACTGCCCCTGGGCGAACCAGAGCTTGCTCTGGGGCTTGGACGCGGTGGGTGAGTTGTCCGGGTCGATGAAGCTCCCGCTGAGTCCCGGGCCGTACTTGAAATCTGCGTAGCCGATGTCCCCCGGTGCGGCCTGCGCGGCAGGCGTGGTCGTGATCGTCACCAGCGCGAGGCCTGCCACGGCGAGAACCGTGGTGATCAGGCGCACGAGCAGGGCCTTTGCGTGTCGTGTCATGTCGTTCTTCTCCCCTGATGAATGGTGGTCGCGACGGCCACCACGTTGTTGCTGATCCAGCGTGGATTGGTGGCATGTCCCGGTTCCCGGGTCATGCGGTCGACGTGCCGGAGCCAGTACCAGACGAGCGCGTCGCGCTCGGTGATGCCGGTGTCGTGCAGGAATTTCCCCACTTCGGTCCTGGCCAGGGCGGCGGACAGGACCGGGTCGTCGTCCCTCGAGACGATGAGGCTGCGGATGAGCAGCCCCAGGTCGACCCGTCGCTCGGTGCGGAGGGGGTGGAGGGTCAGGTGCAGGGCGTCGTGCAGGGCCGCGTCGTGGAAGGACGCCTGGTCCCAGTCGATGACCCCCAGCCGGCCGCGCGACCCGAGCAGGACGTTGCCCGGCCACAGGTCCCCGTGGACGAGCGCCACCCGGCAGGTGGTGCCCCGGAGCGAGCCCGCGACGTCGCTGGCCCACTGGGCGACCGCGGCGGCCGCCCGCCGGTGTCCGTGACGGCGTAGCAGGGCTGCCACCGTGGCTCCCGGGTCGAGGAACCACGTGGAGACCATGTCGTCGGCCGCGACGTCGTGGGAGGTCGCCTCGCGCAGGTCCGCCAGCCGGCCCCGCACACGTGCCATCAGGCTCACGTCGTCCATGAGGTCCGAGAGCGGGAGGCCGGGCAGCCGCTCCTCCACCACGGCGAAGCGGCCGCCGGTGGCGTGCTCGGCCAGGGTCCGGGGCACCAGCTGGCGCCACGCGCTCCAGGGCGCCTGCGCGTGGATCCGGCCGCGCGCCTCCAGGTCGCGACGCAGGGCCGTCTCGCCGTAGGGCGAGCGGGCCACCTTGACGACGCAGTCCTCGCGGACCCAGGTGGCGCGGTGCGAGTTGTGCACCCACTTCCCCTCGTCCTCCCCCGGCTGTCCTGCCTGCCGGCCCGCGGCGGCGTACGCAGCGAGCGCGGTGCGGACGATGTCGTCGTGCTCCCGGCGCAGCCGCGTGCCCGCGGTGATCCGCTCGAGGACGAAGGCGCTCGTGTCCCGGGCGCTGGCTGCGGTCCTCATGGCCGTCTCCCGCCGGTCCTGCGCGCCAGGCGCTCGGCGGCCATCTGCCAGATGGCCGCCACGACCTGGTCCGCCACGTCTGCGGCGCCCTGGGTCGCGTCGACCGTCAGGACCCGGGGCCGCCCGGCACGCTCGTGGACCGCGCGCACGTGGCCGGCGATGGCGTCGCGGTTCTCGTCCAGCACCTGCGGCGTCATCTCGCCCTTGCGGGCGTGGAGCACAGCGCCGGGCGCCTCCAGGAGCACGGCGAGGTCCGGCGCCGGCACGCAGTGCAGGAGCACCGAGAAGTAGAGGCGCTTGAGGACCCGGAACCGGCCCCTCGGCGGGACTGCCGCGTCGTAGACGTAGCGGTCGAAGAGAACCAGTCGTCCCCGGGCCGAGGCCAGCACGCCGACGGCGTACCTCCGGACGGCGCGCAGTGGCCGGCGCAACGGCCAGAGCGCCTTCGCCACCGTGCTCGAGTCGTGGGCGTCGGGCCAGAGGCCGAAGTAGACGCGCTGGTGGCGCCACAGCCAGGCCTCGCCGACTGCGTCGACGAGTGTCGACTTGCCGGCACCGTCCGGACCGAGGATGGTCACCAGCAGCCCGCGCCGCCCCGGCCACTGGCGCAGCCGCTCCGTCGCGCGCAGCCAGGCGACCTCGGCGACCTTCGCCGCACCGCGGGAGCTGTACGCCGCCCGCAGGCAGCGCCTGCGCAGGCCGGGCCGCAGCCCTGAGAGTGCCTCGCCCAGCTGCTCCACGTCGGTGCCCACGCACTGCCGGAGGAGCTGCTCGGGCGCGGTGGCGCGCGGCAGCACGCTCGACAGTGCGCGGTGCCAGTCGGCCAGCGGCTCGGCGGCAGCGGTGCCGGCGAGGGTCGCGAGCCGGTCGAGGCGCTGCGAGCCGCGCGGCTGCTTGCCGTCGTCGGTGACGAGGTGCAGCAACGTCACCCAGAACTCGTCGCGCGGGTCGAGGTGCGGCACGCCCGCGGGCCCGTCGACGGCTCGCGCGAGGCACGCGTCGGCCATGCCGGAGGGCCACAGGGCGAGCGGCCCGAAGTCCAGGGAGGTGACGACGTCGAGGTGCACGAACGTCCGACCGTCGAGCCGGACCAGGAACCGGTGGGTCCCGCGGCCGGCGGCCGGGACCTCCACGAAGCCGTCGGACCGCAGCAGCGCGAGCACGCTGTCCAGGTCCTCCGGCGCCACCAGCACGTCGAGGTCGTCGTCCGGCCCCCGTGACGGGCGCATGACGGCGTGGCTGAGCCGGTGACCGCGCAGGGCCGCGAGGCTGTCGTGCCCGGGCCGGATCGGGGCGTGGGCTGCGGCAGTGGCCGTCATGTCACCTCACCCCCGTCAGCACCGGGGCCGCCAGGCCGAGCGCGAGGCCCCAGTGGGCGTACAGCGAGGCCTGCCAGCCGCCCTGGAGCCGGATGGCCCCGAGGACGAGACCGAGCAGCATCCCGACCACCAGCCCGGTCCAGCCGAAGAAGGCCGCGGAGACGAATCCCTGGGCGAGCGCGGACGTGACGCAACCGCGCCAGCCGGCGCTCGCGCCGTGCATCAGCAGGCCTCGGAGCACGACCTCGCTCACCAGCGGCACGAGGAGCACCAGGTCGGCGATCGCCGCGCGTTCGAGGCCGGAGCCGGGGTAGGCGTCCGGACGGGCTGCCAGCGTGACGGCGAGGGCGGCGTACAACGACACCACCCACCACCCGAGGTCGCCGAGCGCGAGCCGGCGGGGGCGCACGGCTGCGCGCACCGCGGGCGAGGCGACGATGACCGCCACCAGGGCGGCCGCGACCAGCACGGCGAGCGTCAGCTGGTCGACCGCGGACGGCAGGAAGACCGGCATCGAGACCGCCAGCACGAAGGTGAGGCCGACCAGCGTCGTGGCATGCCCACGCATGCGCCGCGCCGCCGACACGCTGCCGGCCTCGTGGACGCCCCAGAGCAGCAGCCCACCGACCGGCGCCACGCTCCAGGCGGGCTGACCCGCGAGCACGAGCGCCGCACCGGTGCCGAGCAGCGCGAGCGGCACCGTGGCCGGACTCCCGACCGTGAGGGACCGGGGACGAGGGATGGGTGTCGCGGTCACGCCAGCACCACCACCCGCTCGACGACGACGGCGGCCAGGGCGACGAGCAGCACAGTGGTGGAGACCCAGCTCAGGGCGCGCGACTCCGCGTCGCGGACGGGCTGGCGCGCGGGGACCGGCCCCGGGGGCACCTTCTCCCGCCAGTCGGTGCGGAACAGGTCGACGACCAGGACGACGACGACCAGGAGGGCCAGTGCCAGGCCGGCTGCTCCGGCCGGCTCCGGGGCCACGCGCCCGGGCCAGGTGGAGGCGGCCTGCAGCACGGCGATCACCGGATGCCCCCGACCAGGCGTGCGACGGCGTCCCGGTTGTGCCAGGTCCGCCACACGACGGCCGCGACGACGAGGAGCCCGGTCGCCGCGACAGCTGCCTCGACGTGCCACCACCCGGTCTCGGCCATGGCGGTGGCGACGAGCGTCGCCACGGCCGCCCCGAAGGAGATGACGAGCAGCGTGTGGAGCAACCAGTGCTGCCTGCCGAAGAACGGGAGGAACGCATAGCCGGGAGCGAGGAGGAGGTATCCCACGACGAGGGGTCCGCGCACGGCCGCGGGCATGGTCTCGGACAGGCCCATCAGGGCGGTGGTGGCCAGCAGGGTGGCACCGACGGCGGGGTGGAGGGGGTCAGCTCGTAGCACGGTTCGTCCTGTCCACGACGTAGACGCGCGTCGATCCCTCGCGGTAGACGAGCCCGAAGTCGGGGGCGGTGCTGAGCTCCGCGAGGAGATCGTGCTGCCACCCCTTCGGCAGGCCGCTGACCATGTTGCCGTAGGCGTACTGGCCCTTGCTGAGCACCAGGAAGCCGCGACCGCCGTGCTCCTCCACGAGCGCCCGGACGCCCGCCAGGTCACCGGTCTGGAACCGGTCCAGGGCAGGTGCGAAGTCGACCTCGCCGACGCGGCGCTCACGGAGGTAGCCGGCCGGGGCGATGCTGACCACGAGCTCGCCCGGCCGGACGTGCTCGTGCACCCAGGCGGCGGCCCGGCGCTCGCTCGGCGAGACCGACTCGAAGGACTCCGAGCCGTACTTCGCGACCAGCGCGGGCGGGATGAGCGCCACCAGCAGCACCGCCAGCGCGGTGGACATCAGTCTCGGTGCCCGGCTGGGCGAGAGCAGGAAGATCGCCGCTCCCCCGGCCAGGAGCGGGAGCATGAAGAGGAAGACCCGGATCAGGCCCTCGCCGCCGTAGCTCTGCAGCACCATCGATCCGGCCGGCGCCGCGGCGAGCACCACGGCTCGCGCGTCCAGGATCCGGCGGCGCCAGGCCACCAGGACGCCGAGACCGGCGAGCCCTGCGGTGAGCGCGCTCAGCCCCATCCGGGCGTAGATGATGCGCTGGTGGGCGGGGTTGCCCTGCAGCCGCTCGCCGACGTTGTCGTCCAGGTTGCCCGTGACCTTGCCCGTCTCCCCCAGCAGGCCGTGGATGTGGCCGACCCAGTACTCCGTCGTGGCCCACATGAACCAGACGACGAAGATCACCGAGAAGAGCAGCCACAGGGATCTGGCCCGCGTCAGACCGAGCACTCCCAGGAGGCCCGTCGCGGAGATGAGCATGAAGGGAGTCAGCTGGTGGCTGACGACGAGGGCGGCGAAGGAGACGACGACGACCGCGAGAGCCGTCCGGCCGCCGGGCCCGGGCCGGGTCCTGGGATCCATGGCCACGACGAGCACCCCGACGATGACCAGGTAGGTGAAGACGCCCAGGGCCTGCGGCGAGTAGTAGTACTGACCGCTCCACTCGACGAGCTCGAAGATCCACAGCGCCAGCCAGCACACCGCCGGGTCGTGCACGAGCCGGCGCAGCACGACCCACATCGCCGCGAGCCACAGCGCCTTGACCACGAACGGGAACCACACGGCCAGCGGCATCGTGTCGTGGAACCCGGCCGCCTCGCTGAGGTAGCCGAAGAGGGCGAAGAAGCCGGGCCACGAGAACCTCGCGTCCAGCAGGGGCAGCGTCTCCCCCGTCCGCATGATGGCCTCGGCGAAGCCCGCGTGGACGTACGTCACCGGGAACCGGGGCTCACCCTCGATCACGAACGGCGCACCGTCGACCAGCGCCACCCAGGCCGCCAGGTAGAGGACCCCGAGGCTCGGCGCCCGGTGCGCCCACCTGAGGTAGACCACGAAGCAGGCGGTGAGGATCACGAGACCGACGAGGTAGCCGGCGTTGACGGCCTGGATCAGCCCGTAGTCCCCGATGCGCTCGGCCGAGCTCAGGCGCAGGCTCAGCAGGCCGATCGCCACCGCTGCGGGCGGAGCAGCCACCAGGAGTGCCCACCCGTGGCGACGGTGACCCCGAGGCGTCTCCGGGGCACCGGTGGGCGTCCCGCCGCCACGCGGCGGCAGGAGAGGAGGAAGGACGGATCCGAGACGGTCGCGAGGCACGACCGGCACCCCCGTCCGGACGTCGATCGACACGTCAGCCCACGAGCTCGGACGAGGACTGTCGCGACCGTACGTAGCTGACCGGGGCCCACATGAGCCCGGCGAGCTCGGCGGCGCGGAGGGAGGCGGGGTAGTCGCTCCCGTGCAGGTGCGCGTTCTTGGGCGAGCCGCTGCCGAACAGGTAGCGGACACCGCTCGGGACCCGGCGGACGATCTCGCGCCTGCTGCCCCGGGCGGCGGTCTGCTTCCAGATCACCGAGCCCAGGCCGAGCCCGTAGCCGAAGACCGTGCTGCGCAGCTCCGCGTCGGTCGCCCGGTGGTGGTGCAGGACCAGCGCCTGGGGCTCGTACGCGAGCATGTTGCCCGCGAGCACCGTGCGCATCAGCAGGTCGATGTCCTCACCGGCCCGTGTCGTGGTGCCGGGACCGAGCCTCTCGTCGAAGCCACCCACCTCCGCGAAGACCTCGCGCCTGATGGCGAAGTTGGCGCCCGAGCCGTAGGCGCCCGGCAGGTAGGGATAGAGGGGGTGGTCTCCGGCGTGCGCCGCCAGGTCGAACAGTCGTGCGGTGGTGCCCTTGTCGAAGCCGCCGAACTGCTGCATCCGGACCTGGGCGGGCGAGTCGAGCGACGCAGGCATGATCAGCCCCGTCACGCACATGACCCGCTGGTCGCGACCGAAGCCGCGCAGCAGGCCGGGGAGCCAGCGCGGGTCCACCGCGACGTCGTCGTCGAGGAAGGCGATGAGGGGGGTCTCCACGGCCGCCGCGCCCTGGTTGCGGGCGTGCGCCGCGCCTCGTCGGGCGGTGCTCACCACCCGCAGCGGGGCGTCGTCGCCGATCTCACGTCGGAGCTGCTGGGCGAGCGACCCGCTGCCTCCGGTGACGTCGTTGTCGGCGACCACGACCGCGGCCGGCCGGAACGAGCCGAACAGCAGCTCCTTCACGAGCAGCGGCAGCATCGACGAGCGACCCGCGGTCGGGATCACGACCGTCACGTCCTCCGGCGACCATCCACCGGTCTCGAACCGCTGGCACGCAGGAGCGTGGCCGTTGGTGCCGTTGCCCAGTCCGTTGAGCGCGTCGAGCATCCGCACGGTGGGCAGCCCGTCCTCGCGCAGGTGCGCGTTGACGTCCGCGGCGATCTTGGGCCAGAGCAGGGCCGCGAGCAGCGTCGCCGGCGTGGCGACACCGGGCGTCACGTGGACCTCGGCCACCGCGACAGGCGTCCCGTGCAGCTTCACCGTCACCAGCGCCGTGCGGTAGCTGGCCCCGGCCGCGGTGCGGTCGGGCAGCATCGGCAACGCCCTGTCCAGGTCGATCTGCCTGACCAGCACCGGCCCCGCTCCGGCAGGTGGATTCGTGTTCCCCATTGTTCTTCTCCCCTGGTGTCTTGCCTCGTGTTCGCCACCTGTTGTCAGGTGCCGGTGAGTGCCATCCGTGCGCGGCGGACCTGCCGCCACCCCGTCGTCCTCAGTCGCTCGCCGGGCGGCGCGGTGCGTGGCGCCGGTCCCGAGAGCGTCTGCTCCAGCCATTGCGCGGTCATCCCGCGCTCGACCGTGATGCGTGCCATCCCCCATCGGTCGTCCTGCACGTGCGAGTGCGTGTTCTTCACCCCGACGGCGTGGTCGAAGCCGACCTCCTCCACGAGGCGCTGCACGCCGCTGTCGTGGTAGCCGTAGGGGTAGGCGAAGCTCTGCACCGGAGCCCCGAGCGCGTCCTCGACCAGGTGCTTGCTGTCCCTGATCTCCTGCGCCGCGAGGCGCCGCGACACGGCGTCGAGCGCGACGTGGCGATGGCCGTGCGCGCCGACCTCCCAGCCGGCCGACGCGATCTCCGCCAGCTGCGGCCTCGAGAGCATCCGCCCCGGGGCCCCGCCGGTGCCGGCGCGGTCGTCGCGCATCCACCCGCTGGTCACGTAGACGGTGCCGACCATGCCGTCCATGGCGGGCAGCGCACGGGTGAGCGCGTCCTCGAAGCCGTCGTCGAAGGTGACGGCCACGCAGTGGTCCGGCCAGACGCCTCCGGAGTCCTTGAGCCAGACGAGGTCGCTGAGCGTGATGGTGTTCCACCCGCCGTGGCGCAGGACAGCCATGTGCTCGTCGAACTGGCGACGCGTGACCGACCACCGGGCCACCTCGCGCGCCGGGTCGTCGTCCACCGAGTGGTAGAGCAGGATCGGCAGCGGCATCATCCGACGTACCTCCCCCGTGCGTAGCCCGCCGAGGTGAGGCTGAGCCCGGCGACGATCGCGGCCGAGCGCGCCAGGCCCCTCACCTCGCCGGTGACGGCGTCGCGCAGTCCGCGGACGAGTCCGCGGGGAAGCGTGCGTCGGGTGTAGTCCCACTCGGAGCTGAGCGCGTCCTCGGGACCGACGAGGGCCGACACCCGCGCCTTGGACAGGCCTTCGGCGTAGCAGCGGCGCGCGAAGTAGGCCCACGAGCACCGGCTCGGCGGCACCCGGTGCCGCACCACGGCGCCGGGCTCGAAGACGACCGCCGACTCGGGCCAGCGGCGGCGCAGCTGGATGCAGAGCTCGGTCTCCTCGCATCCGCCGGAGTCGTTGCCGTTGCGGCCGACGGCCGGCGAGAACCGGAGACCGGCCTCGAACACCTCACGTCGGAAGGCCATGTTGCAGCCCATGACGTTGCGGACCTGGGCCCGCTTCACCGGCAGTCCGAGGTAGCTGCAACCCACCACCCAGTCGAACTCGCCGGGGAACCAGCCCGGGCGCCGGGTCGGCCAGGCGGGCGTCGCCGCGCCACCCACCGCAGCCACGTCGGCGTCGGCGAAGGGCTCGAGGAGCGCGTCGAGCCAGCCCTCGGTCGGCGCGGCGTCGTCGTCGAGGAAGACGAGCACGTCACCCGAGGCCTGCTCGACGGCCGAGTTGCGCGCGCCGGACAGCCCCTGCTGGTGCGTGTTCTCGACGACGGTGGCGCGCGGCAGGGCCGCGCTCGCCCTCCGGAGCAGCGTGTCGTTGTGGTCGACGCACACCAGGACCTGTGCCGAGCCCCCAGCCTGCCGCTCCACCTCGTGGACGGCCTCGACCAGGTCGTGCCAGCGATCCATCGTGTAGCAGCAGATGATGACGCTGAGCGTCGACCCGGACGCGTCAGAGCGCATGGTCCGCACCGACGGTCGCCTCGAGGTTCTCCTCGGACGCGATCGCCAGGACGGGTGCCAGCTCCGACCTCTGCTCGGGGATGACCACCCACGGCGCGCTCGACCGGGCCGGCATCGGCAGGATCGGCGACGTGGGGAGCAGGCCTTCGTGCATCCCGACGGGCGACCCGCTGGGCACCGCCCGCCGCGCTGCACGGGAGGGGGTCTCCCGCACCAGCGTCTTCACGATGCGTACGCCGTCGCGCACCGCGTGCAGGTTGCTGCTGCCGTGCAGGCGCCGGCACTCGTAGCTCGGGACCTCCCACACGACCAGCCCGCCCTTGACCGAGCGCACGTTGATCACGGTCTCCACCTCGAACCCCGTGCCGAAGTCGGCCTCGCCGTCGCTGCCGAACCAGGGCCACGGGCTGCTGAGGTGGTCGAGGCAGTCGGCCCAGAACGCGTTGTAGCCGTAGCAGAGGTCGCTGAAGTGCGCGCCGTAGACGTGGTTCGCGACCGCACAGAGGACCTTGTTGCCCAAGGAGCGGATGAAGGTGATGTCCGCGCTGCCCCCGCCGTGCATGTAGCGCGAGCCCTTCGCGAAGTCGGCGCCGGCGACGAGGGTCGCGACGAACCGGGGGATCTCGGCGGCGTCTGCCGAGCCGTCGGCGTCGAGGGTGACGATGATGTCGCCGGTCGCGTGCATGAAGCCGAGCGCGAGTGCGTCGCCCTTGCCCTTGCCGGTCTGCTCGACGATCCGGACGCCGGGGCGGAGAGCGCGCGCAACCTCGATGGTCCCGTCGGTCGACCTGCCGTCGACGACGATCACCTCGTGCAGGTCGAGCGGCAGACGGCTGAAGACGAGGGGCAGGTTCGCCGCCTCGTTGCGGGTGGGCACGATCACGCTGACGCGCGGGGCCTCCCGGTTGCGTCGGCCACGGCGATCCGCCATGACGCTCTCAAGTCCTTGTGTCCCCGTTCCGCCCAAGGTCGCGGTCACGATCGTCACGGTGCCTCCCCGAAGTGGTGTGCTTGCCTGGTCGCCCCTTCACCTCAGTGGCCCCCCCAAGAACACCGGGCAAACACAACGTGAAGAGAACGCTTCAGGAATACCCCGCCCCTCAGGGCCTCCACCCGCACCGTTCCGCGTATCACCAATATTGAGCACCTACCCCCGCGGCGGTCTGTCCAGCTCCTTCCGGGACCAACACTCGACGCCGTGCAGGCAACGGGGACGAGGGAGGAGCGAGCGCTCTTCCGCAACGCGTACGCGCTGATGGCGGCGACCGTGATGTCGTCCGTCCTGGGCATGGGCTTCTGGGCTGTCGCGGCCCGGCTCTACGACACCGAGACGGTCGGGCGGGCCTCGGCCGCGATCTCGGCGATGCTGCTGCTGTGCAACGCCGCCCAGCTCAACCTGTCGGTGGGGATGATGCGCTTCCTGCCGGTCTCGCGCGGCACCGAGCGCCGGGTCATCCTCGTGAGCTACACCGTGGCCACGTGTGCCGGTCTCGTGGCCGCGACCGGCTTCCTCCTCATCGCGCCCCTCGTCTCCGGCGAGGTCTCCTTCCTGCGTGACTCCGGGGTCTCCCTGTTGTTCCTCGTCGGCGTGGTGACGTGGGTGGTGTTCTCCTTGCAGGACTCCGCCCTCACCGGGATCCGGGCCACGCTCTGGGTGCCGGTGGAGAACGTCGTGTTCGGCCTGCTCAAGCTGGCACTGCTCGCCGCGCTGGCGACCACCCTGGCGTCCTCCGGCATCCTCACGGCCTGGGTCGTGTCGATGCTGGTCATGCTGGTGCCGGTCAACTGGCTGATCTTCGCGAGGCTCCTGCGCCGTTCCGCGGCTCCCGCGCCGGAGGCACGCGCGCCGGGCCTGGGCGAGATGGCCCGCTTCATCGGAGGTGACTACGTCGGGACCCTCCTCTCCCACCTGTCGTCCACGGCCCTGCCGCTGCTGGTCATCGCCATGGCCGGACCGGAGGAGAGCGCCGTCTTCTTCGTGGCCTGGACCATCAGCGCAGCCCTCGACTTCATCGCCACCGGCACCGCCTCGTCCTTCCTGGTCGAGGGCGCGAGCCGCGAGGACCGGGTGCACACCTACCGGCGTGCAGCCGCGAGGCGGGCGAGCCTCCTCCTGCTGCCCGCAGTCGTCGGCACGTCGCTGCTCGCCGGTCCGGTGCTGTCGGTGTTCGGGCAGGAGTACCGCGACGCCACGTGGGCGCTGGTGGTGCTGTGCGCCGCAGCGGTCCCACGCATGTTCCTGCTCCTGCGGATCTCGTTCCTCAGGATCCAGCGCCGGATCCGGGCCGTCGTCGGCCTGCAGGCCCTGGGCTGCGTGTCGATGCTCGGGCTGTCAGCGCTCGGCCTGTCCTCCGGCGGAGGCTCGCTCTCGGTCGCCGTGAGCTGGCTGGTCACGGAGGTGCTGGTCCTCGGAGCCTCCGAGCTCGCTATTCGGCGCGGCCCGCGGCCCACCCACGCAGCGGCTCCAGGACCGGCGCCGCACCCCGCCGCACCCGAGAACGCCATGGCGGCTCGATCGCGTACTCGTGGCTGACCCTCAGCTCGGCACCGAACCCCGCTTTGAACCGGGCCAGGCCCGAGCCGGGATGCGTCAGCCCCATCGCGTAGCGGTCCGCCCCCTGGGCGCAGGCGTGCTCGATCGCGGACGCCTGGAGGAGGTCGTTGGCCCGCACCGGGCCGGCGAGCTCGAGGTCCATCGCCCCACGCCAGTAGGCGTGCTCGGTGTCGTGGGAGAGCACGATGAGGGCGCCCACGACCGTGCCGCCGTGTCGTGCCAGCCAGATGCCGCAGTCGTCACCGAGCCGGCTCAGCACCGCCTCGTACTTGGCCATCGGCTCGGAGAGCGTCGCCCGCAGCTCCATCACGCGATCGGGCACCCTGGTCTGCTTCGCCCACCGCTGGACCGACAGGCGGTACAGCCGGTGGAACTCGGCCACGGCCTCGAGGTCGGTGCGTCTCTCGACCACCACCCCGGACTTCTCGGCCTTCCGGACGGCCCGGCGTACCGACGACGCGAAGCCTGACGACACCGCCGGCCAACCGTCGCCCAGGTCGATCTCGTAGGAGTGGTTCTCCCCGACCATGCTCCACGCGACGCCCGCCCCGGCGAACAGGTCGTCCTGCACCGGAGGTGGGCGCAGGCGCACCTCGCGCGCGCCACGACGGCCCAGCTCGGCGATCGCTGCGTCGACGTCCGCCACCGTGGCGGCGCCGGGCGTGACGATGCCGCCGAACCCCCAGCCCCTGGGCAACGACTGGATCGCCCGGGACGGTCCACGCCGTCGGAGTGCCGGCAGCACGACCTCGTGACCTGCGGACTCCGCCACGACGGTCGCGTCGACGAAACGCCCCGTGTCGACCGCCGCCGCGCGCCAGGCCGGGGTCTGGAAGGGCGTCATGGGCACCGTCGAAGTCTGGATGCTCGGGCGTCAGCAGTCCACCGGAACGACAGAACCTTGACGCTTCCTCGGGGACGCCCTGTGGTCAGGCCCGGAGGATCGCGTCGCCGTCCACCGTGATCTCGACGGGAGCCAGCGCCGAGGTGGCGGGCCCCGAGACGGGAGATCCGTCCTCGAGGGAGAACTTGCTCGAGTGGCACGGGCACGGGATGTCGCCCTCGGTGCTCGTCTCGACCAGGCAGCCCTGGTGCGTGCAGACGGCGGTGAACGCCTTGAAGTCGCCCTCGGTCGGCTGGGTCACCACGACCTTGGCGTCCTGGACGACGAAGCACCCGCCGACCGGCACGTCCGCGGCGCTGGCCAGGGTCTCACCGCTGTCCGAGGCACCCGACCCGTCGGACGGGCCGCTGTCGACCGCGGTCGACCCGTCGGAGCCGCACGCGGCGAGGACGGGTGCGCCGACCGCGAGGGCGGCAGAGCCGGCAAGGGCGCGTCGTCTGTTGATCGAAGCCATGCGGCGACCCTAACCAGCGGCTGGTCAGGACTTCTTCGTCGTCTTCTTCGCCACGGTCTTCTTCGCCGTGGTCTTCTTCGCGGCCGCCTTCTTGGTGGTGGTCCTGCGGCTCGCGGGCTCCGCTGCGGCCGCGGCACGACGCGGCTTTCCGGGCTGCTTGGCCCCGCGCCCCTCGAGGATCGGCTTGAGGAAGGCCCCGGTGTGGCTCGCCTCGACCGCTGCGACCTCCTCCGGCGTGCCCTCGGCCACCACGGTGCCGCCTCGCGACCCACCTTCGGGACCCATGTCGATGAGCCAGTCGGCGGTCTTGATGACGTCGAGGTTGTGCTCGATCACCAGGACGGTGTTGCCCTTGTCCACCAGGCCGGACAGCACGTGGAGCAGCTTGCGGATGTCCTCGAAGTGCAGACCGGTGGTCGGCTCGTCGAGGACGTAGACGGTGCGTCCGGTCGAGCGCTTCTGGAGCTCGCTGGCGAGCTTGACGCGCTGCGCCTCGCCGCCGGACAACGTGGTGGCCGGCTGGCCGAGCCTGACGTAGCCGAGTCCGACCTCGCCCAGCGTCTGCATGTGGCGCGAGATCGCCGGCACGGCGGCGAAGAAGTCGGCCGCCTCCTCGATCGGCATGTCGAGGACCTCGGCGATCGTCTTGCCCTTGTAGTGGACCTCGAGCGTCTCGCGGTTGTAGCGGGCGCCGTGGCACACCTCGCACGGGACGTAGACGTCGGGCAGGAAGTTCATCTCGATCTTGATCGTGCCGTCGCCGGAGCACGCCTCGCAGCGACCGCCCTTGACGTTGAACGAGAACCGGCCCTGCAGGTAGCCGCGCATCTTGGCCTCCGGCGTGGAGGCGAAGAGCTTGCGGATGTGGTCGAAGACGCCGGTGTAGGTCGCCGGGTTGGAGCGCGGGGTGCGGCCGATGGGCGACTGGTCGACGTGGATCACCTTGTCGACGTGCTCGAGGCCGGTGATCTTCGTGTGCCGGCCCGGGACGGTGCGGGCGTTGTAGATCTGCTTGGCCAGCGACGTGTAGAGGATGTCGTTGACCAGCGTCGACTTGCCGGACCCCGAGACCCCCGTGACGGCGGTGAAGACGCCCAGCGGGAAGCTGACGTCCACGTCCTGCAGGTTGTGCTCGCGGGCTCCGTGGACCTTGAGCTCGCGGCCGACCGTGCGCGGGCGGCGTACGGCAGGGACGGGGATCTCGCGGCGACCGCTGAGGTACTGGCCGGTCATCGAGTCGGGGTGGGTGAGGAGGTCCTCCACCGACCCGGAGTGCACGACCTGGCCGCCGTGCTCACCGGCACCGGGGCCGATGTCGACCACCCAGTCGGCGACGCGGACCGTCTCCTCGTCGTGCTCCACGACGATCAGCGTGTTGCCGAGGTCCTTGAGGCGGACGAGCGTCTCGATGAGGCGCTGGTTGTCGCGCTGGTGCAGGCCGATCGAGGGCTCGTCGAGGACGTAGAGGACACCGACGAGCCCGGCGCCGATCTGGGTCGCGAGCCTGATCCGCTGGGCCTCCCCTCCCGACAGCGACCCGCTGGGCCGGTCGAGGGAGAGGTAGTCGAGGCCGACGTCGAGGAGGAACTGCAGGCGCTCCTGGATCTCCTTCAGCACCCGCTCGCCGATCTGGCGCTCGCGGACGGAGAGGTCGACGGTGCGGAGGTAGTGGGCCGCCTCGTTGATCGGGAGCGCGCACACCTCCGCGATGTTCTTGCCACCCTCGTCCTTGGCGCCCAGCGTCACCGACACCGACACCGGCTTGAGCCGGGTGCCTTGGCAGGCGGGGCAGGGCACCTCGCGCATGAAGCCCTCGAACCGCTCACGGCTGGTGTCGGACTCCGCCTCGCGGTGACGCCGCTCGACGTAGGGGCGGACGCCCTCGAAGGCGGCGTAGTAGGCGCGCTGGCGGCCGTAGCGGTTCTTGGTGACGACGTGGACCTTGGTCTTGTGGCCATCGAGCAGCGACGTGCGCGCGTGCTGGCTGAGCTGGTCCCACGGCGTGTTGAGGTCGAAGCCGAGCTCCTCGCCCAGGGCGTTGACCAGGCGGAGGAAGTAGTCGGCGACGTGCGCGCCGCTCCACGGCGCGATCGCGCCCTCGCCCAGCGTGGCGCCCGGGTCGGGGACGACGAGCTCCGGGTCGACCTCCATCTTGGTGCCGAGGCCGTGGCAGACCGTGCAGGCGCCGAACGGAGAGTTGAAGGAGAACGAGCGCGGCTCGAGGTCGTCGGTGTCGATGGTGTGGTCGTTGGGGCACGCCATCTTCTCCGAGAACTTCATCTCCCGGCCGGGGTCCTTGGCGTCGAGGTCGACGAAGTCGAAGACCACGAGCCCGCCGGCCAGCCCGAGGGCCGTCTCGACCGAGTCGGTGAGGCGGCGCTTCGACGACTCCTTGACCGCGAGGCGGTCGACCACGACCTCGATCGTGTGCTTGAGCTTCTTGTCGAGCGTCGGCGCCTCGTCGAGCGAGTGGGTCTCGCCGTCGACCCGGGCCCGGCTGAAGCCCTGCTGCTGGAGCTGGCGGAACAGCTCGACGTATTCTCCCTTGCGGCCGCGGATGACCGGGGCGAGCACCTGGAAGCGACGGCCCTCCTCGAGCGCGAGGATGCGGTCGACGATCTGCTGCGGCGTCTGTCGCTCGATCGGCGCCCCGCAGGTGGGGCAGTGCGCACGGCCGGCGCGGGCGTAGAGGAGGCGGAGGTAGTCGTAGACCTCGGTGATGGTGCCGACGGTCGAGCGCGGGTTCTTCGAGGTGGACTTCTGGTCGATGCTGACCGCCGGGCTCAGGCCCTCGATGAAGTCGACGTCGGGCTTGTCCATCTGGCCGAGGAACTGGCGGGCGTAGGCCGAGAGCGACTCGACGTAGCGGCGCTGGCCCTCGGCGAAGATCGTGTCGAAGGCGAGGCTGGACTTGCCGGAGCCGGACAGGCCGGTGAAGACGATGAGCGAGTCGCGGGGCAGGTCGAGGGAGACGTCCTTCAGGTTGTGCTCGCGGGCGCCCCTGATGATGAGCTGGTCGGCCACAGTGGTCCTCTGTCTGGCAGCTTTGTCGGAGTCGAACACATGTTCGTCTCGGTCGTGCGTCGGGGTCAAGCCGACGCACCGTTCCACCCTCTCACGCAGCACCGACAGCGGGTCCATCGATCACCCGGGCGGGTGGACTCCGGAGAGAGGCGGGAGGTGGCACCATGGCTCCCGTGACCGATGTCGCGGGCGTCACGCCCGAGCTCCTCGCCCAGGCCGACCGGGCGCTCGTGCGCACGGTCGACGGCCTCTCCGACGACCAGTATGCGGAGCCCTCCCAACTCCCCGGCTGGACCCGCGCCCACGTCGTGGCCCACCTCGCGCTCAACGCCGAGGGCCTCGCCGGCGTGCTGCACGGCGCTCATGTGGGACGACCGCAGGCGATGTACGCCTCGCCCGAGGCCCGCGACTCCGACATCGACGACCTCGCCGGCGCCGCACCCGCGGAGGTCCGCGACCGGTTCCTGGCCGCGACCGGCCGGTTCGCCGACGCGCTCGAGGCGATGGCCGACCCCGACTGGGACGGCCGCTTCGAGCGCACGCCCGGCGGCCCTGACTTCGCGCTGGTCAACGTCCCGTTGATGAGGGTGCGCGAGGTCGAGATCCACCACGCCGACCTGGGAGCGGGCTACTCCGCCGCCGACTGGCCCCGCGACTTCACGGTCGTGCTGCTGCAGTCGATGACCAAGCGCCCCTACCCCGCGCCCTTCACTGTCCGGGCCACCGACCTCGACCGATCGTGGCACTACGGCGCGGGCGAGGACGGAGCCGTCGTCACCGGTACGTCGAGCGCGCTCGGCTGGTGGCTGACCGGCCGGGGCCCCGGCGACGGCCTCACGTCCGACACGACCGACCTCCCTAGGGTGGAGCCATGGTGAACGAGAACGAGTCCTACACCGGCGACGTCTCCCCCGGGGGCGCCCCCGACGTCCGGGTGCTCGGCGAGCTCAGCGTGACCAAGCTCGCGGTGGACCCGAAGATGTCCAACAACTGCTACCTGCTGCACTGCACCGTCACCGACGAGGTGGTGCTCATCGACGCCGCCGCGGAGCCGGAGCGCCTGCTCGAGCTGATCGGCGACAGGCCGCTCACCTCGATCGTCACCACCCACCAGCACTGGGACCACCACCGCGCGCTGGCCGCGGTGAAGGCCGCGCACCCCTCGGCGCTCGTCGTCGCCGGGGACGCCGACGCCGACGCCATCGAGGAGCAGACCGGGGTCCGGGTCGAGCGCCGCGTCGGCGCGGGCGACAAGGTGGCTGTCGGGCCCTGCGACCTCGTCGTCATCCCGGTCGCCGGGCACACGCCCGGCTCCATCTGCCTCCTGCTCGACGACCCCGCCGTCGCCCCCACCCCGCACCTCTTCACGGGCGACTCGCTCTTCCCGGGTGGCGTCGGCGCCACGTTCGGCGACGCCGACGCCTTCACCCAGCTGATCGACGACGTCGAGGAGAAGGTCTTCGGCCGGCTCCCCGACGAGACCTGGTTCTACCCCGGCCACGGCAACGACGGCGTGCTCGGCACCGAGCGTCCCCACCTCGCGGAGTGGCGCGCCCGCGGCTGGTGAGCCGTCCGCCGACGTGAGTCGGCGCGCGCGTCGTGGCAAGGTGGAGGTCATGAGCACCCGCGAGCTGACCCTGGCCGACTTCGAGCAGACCGTGAGCGGCGAGGGCATCGTCCTGGTCGACTTCTGGGCCGAGTGGTGCGGACCGTGCCGCCAGTTCGCGCCCGTCTTCGAGAAGGCGTCCGAGGACAACCCCGACATCGTCTTCGCCAAGGTCGACACCGAGGCCGAGCAGCAGCTGAGCCAGATGGCGGCGATCACCTCGATCCCGACCCTGATGCTCTTCCGCGACGGCATCCTGCTCTTCAACCAGGCGGGCGCGCTCCCGCCGCAGGCGCTCGGCGACGTCATCGCCCAGGCCCGCGAGCTCGACATGGACGCCGTGCGCCAGGAGGTGCAGGCCGCGCAGGAGGCCGCCGCCGACGGCCCGCAGGACGAGGTCGGCCTCGACGACTTCGCGGCGGCGCACAGCCAGGGGGCCTACGTCGTCGACGTGCGCGAGGCAGACGAGTGGGCCGGCGGCCGGGTGCCGGGCGCCGTCCACATGCCGATGAACGACGTGCCGACACGCCTCGCCGAGCTGCCCCGCGAGACCCCGTTCTTCGTCATCTGCGCGGTGGGCGGACGCAGCCGTCAGGTCGTCGACCACCTCCGCGCCCAGGGCCTCGCCGCCATCAACGTGGCCGGCGGCACCAGCGGCTGGGCCCAGCGCGGCTGGCCGCTCGAGAGCTGAGCCGTCCGGGGCCAGCCGGACCGGAGGGTGAGGTAGTCCACCCCTGCCGGTGGTCCCGGTCGGCGACTAGGGTGGCCGGAGCCCCGGGAGGTTCCCTTGAGACGCACCCCTGTCCTCGCGCTCGTCGTCCTCGCCACGGCGGGAGTGCTGTCCTCGCCCGCCCCGCTGGCGGCCAGCCCGGAGGCGGACGACGTCCGCTCGGCACCGCTGCGGTGGAGCACCCGCACGGTCTACGACGACGACTTTTCCGGCACCAGGCTCCACCCCGGGTGGAGCCGCTACGACAGTCCCTACAGCTCCGGCCCGGAGAACTACGCACGCCCCGACCACTTCGCCCTCAACGGCAAGGGCCAGCTGGTGCTCACCATGAAGTACCGCACGTCCGGGAAGGACGGTGCGGCTTGGTACACCGGCGGGGCGATGCTCAACGAGAAGTACGGGGGCCGCTTCCAGTCGATCGACATCCGTTACAAGGTCGTGAGCAAGGGTGTCCAGTCGCACCGCAACATCCCGATGCGCTGGGTCGACGACCCTGACTACGAGTGGTACGAGGGCGAGACCAACTTCAACGAGGGCACGTCGCTGAGCAGCGTGACGACGTTCCTCCACTACGCCGAGGACGAGCAGGACTCGAAGACGTACCGCGTCGACATGACGAAGTGGCACCGCTGGCGGTTCGTGCACACCCCCGACCGGCGCATCCGCGTCTACCTCGACGGCAGGCAGGTGTGGGACTACCAGGGCACCGCGACCACCGTCCCCGACGCCTTCCGCCGGATCGTGCTGCAGCAGGAGGTCTCGAGCAGCCACTACCCGTCGTCCACCAGCGGCACCGAGCGGATCCTGGTCGACTACCTGAGGGTGCACACCTTCACGCCCCGGTGACCGCGCGCACCTCCGGAAGCATGCGAGGCAGCAGCCCGCGCCACGCCACCAGCGCGAGGTGGGCCACCAGGGCCGCGAAGAACGTGGCGTGCGCCCCGACGTGCAGCCACAGCGAGTCGTCCTCCCCCGTGGCGACGAGCGCCAGCCCGCTCAGCGGGATCGCGAAGAGCGTGGCGAGCAGGACGCGCTCGGTCCAGGTGGCCAGGCGGCGCTGCGCCGCGGTGAGCTGCTCGGCCCAAGGAGGCAGGCCGGCCACCCTCCGCCACACCACCCGGGCCACGGCGAGCACCAGGATCGTCAGGCCCAGCACGACGTGGACCTTGAGGAGCGTGTCCGGGTCGTCGAGGTAGCCCTCGGACCCGCCCCCGCGACCGCGGCCACGACCGCTCTCGCCGCCCCGTCCGCGCCCCCGACCACGGCCGCGCCCGGAGTCGTCGGCCTCCATGACGTAGCCCACGGCGAACTGGGCGGCGAGGGCCAGCACCGTCAGCCAGTGAAGCGCCTTGCCGGCGGACCGGTAGCCGGTCGGGGCGTCGGTGGTCGGCATCCCGGGATGCTAGCCAGTCGGCCCTGCGCCGTGGGATAGCCTCGGCGCGTGCTGATCAGCGACTCGCGGAAGGTCCTCTTCGTCCACGTCCCCAAGACGGGCGGCGTCTCGGTCGAGGAGACCGTGAAGGAGGCCTGTCCCGACGCCCGCAAGGCCCGCGTCCCGATCGGTCGGCACGCCACCCTCGGCAAGATCATCAAGCACGAGCCGCAGGTCGTCGACTACTGGACGTTCGGCTTCGTCCGCAACCCGTGGGCGCGCATGGTCTCGTGGTACTCGATGATCTCCGCCTGGGACCGGCGCCACGGCCCCGCCAGCGGCAAGCCGCAGGACGTGAAGCACGGCTCGATGCGCGACGGCAACGACATGTGGCGCGCCGCGGCCGCCTACTCGGGCTTCGACGAGTTCGTGATGCGCGGCACCGAGGAGCTCCCCCGCGTCGGCACCCCGCAGGTCCGCTACCTGCGCGCGCCCAAGGTGGGCCGCGAGGTCGACTTCATCGGCCGCACCGAGAACTTCGTCGCGGACCTGCAACGGGTCCAGGTGCAGCTCGGCCTCGAGCCGTCCACCCCGGTCCACAAGAACAAGTCGAAGCACGGCACCTACCACGACTACTACACCGACGAGACGCGCCAGCGGATCGCCGAGGTCTACGCCGAGGACATCGACACCTTCGGCTACACGTTCTGACCGAGCTCGTCCAGCCGGGTCCCGCGCGCGCCCGACCACTCGCCCGTGTCGGCGAGCCGGCGCCACACGTCGTACTCCGGGGCGAAGTGCTCCTCCAGCGCTCGCCGCGTCGCCGCGCCGAGCTCGCCGCGCTCCGCGGAGGAGGCGTTGCGGCGCTCGAACTCCAACGGGACGCCGATCCGTTCGCTGAACCACGCCGACCACACGTCCGGACGCTCGACGCTGAAGAGGCGGTCGACGGCGACGGCACCGTGGGCCCGGATGAACTTCGCCGGGCGTCCCTTCGGGACCGGGGCGTCGTCGTGCCCGGCGAGGTAGTGGTGCGCGAACTCCTCGAACGTCATGTCGGCCGTCGACTGCCGGGCGTCGTCCCGCGCCCGGTAGCGCCACCACGACTCGAGCCAGGCGATCGGCTCACGGAACATCGCGACCAGCTCGTACGACTCGCGCGGGTGGCCCTGCTCGGCGAGCTCGTGGGCCTTGGTGTGCACGAAGCCCCGGGCGGGGAGGTGCTTGCGGGCCGGGGGCGAGCCGACCACCTCGGTGGCGTACGGCGACAGCGTCCGCTCCAGCGACGTGCTGGCGGTCTTGGGCAGCGCGAGCAGCACGAAGTCGTGGCCGGGGCCGCGCCCGAGGAACGTCATCACGCGCCGATCATCCCCCATCGGCCCGCCTCACCGGCCGCCCCTTGTCGGCGAGGCCTTTCACCCGTGCGTGGGCTAGCCTCGCGCCCGTGCTGATCTCCGACTCGCGCCGTGCACTCTTCGTGCACGTGCCCAAGACGGGCGGGGTGTCGGTCGGGGTGACCTTCAAGCGGACCTGCCCCGACGCGCGCAGCAAGACGCCCGGCGTCACGCCCCCGCTGGGCCGGCACGCGCCGTACGAGCGAATCCTCCGCGCCGAGCCGCACGTGGCCGACTACTGGTCCTTCGCGTTCGTGCGCAACCCGTGGGCGCGGATGGTGTCCTGGTGGTCGATGATCCACGACTGGGACCTCTCCCACGGACCGTCGAGCGGCAAGCCCCAGGAGACGGCGACGCAGATGCGGGGCAACGACATGTGGCGCGCGGCGTCGCGCTACTCGGGCTTCGAGGAGTTCGTGCTCCGCGGGACCGAGGAGCTGCCGCGCGTCGGGCGACCGCAGGTCGACTACCTCCGGGCGCCTGGGCGCGAGGTCGACTTCGTGGGACGGACCGAGACCTTCGACGAGGACCTCGCCGAGGTCGAGCGCCGTCTCGGGGGCGAGCCGACCCCCGTCCCGCACCGCAACAAGTCCCCCCACGGCAGCTACCGCGACTACTACTCGGACGCGTCGCGGGCGAAGGTGGCCGAGGTGTACGCCGCCGACCTCGAGGCGTTCGGCTACACCTTCTGACCGCACGGACGCCGGGCCAGGCTGGTGCCTGACCCGGCGTCCGGGTGGTGCGGAGGGGTGGTTCAGCCGGCGCGGTACTCGTTCCAGGCGTCGCTCATGCGGGCGGCCTGGCCGTCGGTGAACTGGTACATGCAGGAGTCCTGCGTGTAGTCCATGTAGTTGTGGATCGGGTCGAAGCCCGGCGACTTCGGGCACGAGTCCGTGGTGTCTGCGGGGCAGTTGAACTGCGGGATGGCCTCCGCCGGGGTGTCCGCGACCTGGTCGCCCTGTCCGTTGCAGCCGCCCTGGAACGTGTGGTAGAGCGCCAGCCAGTGGCCGACCTCGTGCGGCAGCGTGTCGCCCAGGGCGTACTTGCCGGCGGTGCCACCGGGCATCGACTCGTCGAGGATCACCACGCCGTCGTCGCTGCTGAGCCGCTTCGTCGGGAACGTCGCCCAGCCGAGCAGGTCGTCGCCGATGTTGGCGGTCCACACGTTGAGGGTGTCCTTCCCACCGACGCGCGTCGCGGCCTTCATCTCCTTCTCGACCGGCCCGGGCACCACGCCGTACCAGGCGTCGTTGTAGGCGAAGTCGATGGAGACGAGGTCGAAGGAGAACGGCGTCGGAGCAGACGCTCCGTCGCCCTTCCGGGCGGCTGCGCGACCGGCGTAGGCCTCGTTGAGCACGGCCACCTGGTCGTTGACCAGCGTGGTGAGCCGATTCTCTGCAGCGCTGATCCCGTCGGCCTGCTCGGCGGCCGGCAGGACCACGTGGAAGTACGTGGGGACTGCTACGGAGCCGGCAGCGAGGGTCGAGGTGTTGGCGAGGTTGGCGTACTCCTCACCCGTTCCCTTGAAGGGTCGCGGCTCCGTCTGCTTGGAGCCCTGGCGCACGCGGGCGTCGGCCGTGGCGTCGGCGTGGGAGTCCGCGCACGCCTGTGCGCCGGGCGACAGCGCCAGCGCGGTGGCGGGGACGGCTGCGGTGGCGGAGAGCGTCGTGGCGGTGAGGGCCATCGAGCCGGCCACGACGAGGCCGCGGAGGGAACGGGAGGGTCGCATCCGGGAATCACCTGTCTGTCGGGGTGTGGGACCGGAGCAACGTAACCGCCCGGTCGGCACGACGGATAGACCCTCAGGTGTGCTCCGCGGACGCTCCACCCGCTGCGGCGCCGGGTGCTGCAAGATGGCCGCCCGTGGACGCACTCGACACCTGGACCCGCTCCGAGCACACCGCCGACGTCGTCGGCCGGCCGACGACGCACCCTGTGTGGCGCAAGGGCAGCGGCCCCGGCGTGGTCGTCGTCCACGAGATGCCCGGCCTGACGACCGGCGTGATCCGCTTCGGCGAGGAGCTCGTCGCCGCCGGCTACACTGTGCTGCTCCCCCACCTCTTCGGCCCGGTCGCCCACGAGTTCAGCAACCTCGACGTGGCGCGCACGATGCCGAGCATCTGCGTGAGCCGGGAGTTCACCAAGCTCGCGCGCAGCGTCACCACCCCCGTCGCCGGTTGGCTGCGCTCGCTGGCCCGCGACCTCCACGCCGAGCTCGGCGGTCCGGGCGTCGGGGCCCTCGGGATGTGCTTCACCGGCGGCTTCGCGCTCGCGATGATGGTGGACGACTCGACCGTCGCGCCCGTGCTCTGCCAGCCCAGCGTGCCGTTCATCGGCTCGGCCGCACGTGCCGCCGACCTCAACCTCTCCCCCGCCGACGCCGACGTCGTACGCCGTCGGGCGGGCGAGGGCTGCGCCGTGCTCGGCATCCGCTACGCGTCCGACCCGCTCGTCGGCACCCGCTTCGACACCCTCACCTCACTCATCGGCGACGCCTTCATCCGCGTCGAGCTGGACGGCACCGGCCACTCGACGGTCACCGAGCAGCGCTCGCAGGTCGCCGTCGACGCCGTGCTGGCGTTCTTCGGCGAGCGCCTGCACGCATGACCTCTTCCTTGGCGACCGACCGGGCGGTTCCTCGCGCTGCGCGCCACCGACCGGGCGGTTCCTCGCGCTGCGTGCGCTGTCGGGGTCGGTCAGAGCCGCCAGCGGAATGGCTCGCGGGTCGTCGCCGGCAGCCAGTCACTCACGGGATCGCCGTTGCTGAGATCCATGGACCATGCGGTCCAGCGGAGCACCTTGGCGCCCTTCTTGATGTGTTCGAGCGCGACCACGACGCGATAGGTCGTCGCATCGACCTGGGTCACCGGCAGCATGCGGCAGCTGTGGGGCCCGGTGGAGTCGCCGCTGGTGTCGCTGCAGACCTCGCCGTGCAGGTCGCCGTCCTGCGTGGTGACCCTGACCATGCGCCGGGTCCGCCTGTCCTTGACGAACTGCGCTGTCATGCCGCCCGGCCGCTCCAGGCTGCCCTTCCCCGGGCGCGAGTGCAGCCTGAAGGTGACCTGGATGCGCTTCTTGCGGTTCAGGGTCTGCAGACGGACCGCTGCCAGGTCGATGCCACCCCCCACGCTCGCGAGGAAGACATCGTCCCTGGGGTCCTTCTCGGTCGTGCTCGAGGCGTGGGCAGGCACGGCGCTGCCCACGGCGACGGCGAGCGCAAGGCCGATCGGCGCTGCCAGCAGCCTGGTGGTCCTCGACGTGGTCATGCGCTGGTTCCCCCGCTCCGGTCGGATGACGTCGGGGACATTGTCCACGATCGGCGCGCGCCGCCCGACCATCCTCAGCTGGGGCAGGTGCCGCCCGTGCGCTCGTAGATCGCCTTGGCGCCGGCCGACAACCGGGCGACCTTCGGCCCCTCGACCTCGAGCCCGATGAGGAGCATGCAGCGACCCTGCGTCCAGTAGACCTGACCGATGGCGTTGCCGTGCACGTCAGGACCGGTCCAGCCGGTGGCGCCGGGGACCTCGGGCACCCGGAAGCGCCTGATCGTGGCGCCGGGGATCTGCAGCCGGATCGCCTCGAGGCTCGTCTCGTAGGCCATCCAGTCTTGTGCGCCGGTCCGCGTGAAGAAGAGCAGGACGCTGCTCACGCCCGCTCCCTGCCCTTCGGCGGGTTGGTAGGTCGTGGAGATGTAGCCACTGCGCCGCAGTCGCTCGGCTCCGTCCTTGTCGAGCTCGAACGGCTCGCCCAGCGGGCTCATCGGCGTCGACACCGGCCGCAGGCCAGGGACCTCGTCGGCCCGCAGCAGGAAGTCGTCGAGGTTGGCCGGGGTCACCATGGACGTGGGCTCCGGCGTGCGCGTCGGGCGCCCGGGATCGTCCCCGCAGCCGACGAGGAACATGCCGAGGAGCGCGGTGAGAGACATGCAGGCAGGCGTCCGCATCGCTCCACGATCCGCCCCGCCGCGCCGCTCAGCAAGGCAGAGCGCCAGGACGTACGCCCCGGGAAGCGTCAGGCGTGCCGCACAGCGCCGTAGTACCGGCGAGTAAGTTGGGCACGTGAGCTTCCTGCGCCGCCAGAGCATCGTCGCCGCCCTGACCGCCAACGCGCTCCGCCCGCCGCGCAACCAGCGGGCCGGGATCCCGGCCTTCGTCGCGGGGTGGTTGTTCGGCGAGACAGCCCCCCAGATGCTGGCGCTGACCGCTCTGGACGTCGCGACCCACCTGACCAAGGGCCGACGCCGAGGCTTCAAGGCGAAGGCAGGCCTCGCCCTGGCCGGCGCCAGCGCGCTGGGGATGGCGCACATGGTCCGCCAGAGCCAGCAGGTGGGCGAGGTGCTCGAGGACGCGCTGGTGGAGGGCCTCGGCGTGGACTACGTCGAGCACATCGACGAGGTCCCCGACCCGGCTGACCTCGCGACGCCGTGGCGGCAGCTGGCGCGGCCCTTCAACTTCACCGACGCGGGCGTGCGCGTGATCAACGACCTGCCCTACAGCGAGGCCGGCAGGCGGGGCCACCTCGACATCTACCTCCCGGCCGGCGAGGACGCCATCGAGGGCGCGCCCGTCCTCCTGCAGGTCCACGGCGGCGCCTGGACGGTGGGTCGCAAGGAGGACCAGGGCCGCCCGCTCATGAACCGGATGGCCGCCAAGGGCTGGGTCTGCGTGGCGATCAACTACCGCCTCTCCCCCCGGGACGCCTGGCCGGCACACATCGTCGACGTGAAGCGCGCCATCGCCTGGGTCAAGGACCACATCGCCGACTACGGCGGCGACCCCGACTACCTCGCGATCACCGGCGGCTCGGCCGGCGGGCACCTGACCGCACTCGCCGCGCTGACGCCCGGCGACCCCGACTACCAGCCCGGCTTCGAGGACGCCGACACCAGCGTGCAGGCGGCCGTGCCGTTCTACGGCGTCTACGACTTCGCCGGGTCCACCGGGCTGACCAACGCCATCGGCATGCGCGACGCCTTCCTCGGCCCACGCGTCATGCAGACGACGTGGACCGACGCGCCCGACGTCTACGAGGCCGCCTCCCCGATCCTGCGGATCACCCCGGACGCCCCCGACTTCTTCGTCATCCACGGCGAGCTCGACACCCTCGTCGCCGTCGACCAGGCGCGCCTGTTCGTCGAGGCGCTGCGGCGTACGTCGCAGAAGTCCGTGGTGTACGCCGAGCTGCCGGGCGCCCAGCACGCCTTCGACGTCTTCCACTCCATTCGCAGCGCCCACGCGGTCCGCGCCGTCGACCGCTACCTCACCTGGCACTGGAACACCTGGCGCCACGGGGTCGAGGCCGACAGCGGCGTCGAGCCGGAGGACTGGGGCGACTCGGCCTGAGGGTCACGCCTGCGTGATGAACCCGACCTGGTTGCCGGCAGGGTCGGTCACCAGCGCCAGCGACGTGCCTCCGCCGACGGCCGAGACCGGGCGTACGACGACTCCGCCGGCTGCCTCGACCTCGGCGACCTTCGCCTCAAGGTCGTCGGTCTTCCAGTAGACGACGGGCCCGGTCATGTGTTCGTGCTCGCCGTGGGGGTTGAGGCCGATCTCCTGGCCGTCGAGGTTGAAGCCGACGTAGTAGGGAGTCTCGGTGTGCGGCTCCGCACCCCAGGCGACCTTGTAGAACGCCGTCGCGGCGGCGAGGTCGGCGGCGGGGATGACGATCGTGTGGTTGCTCATGGTTGCTCCTCGGTCGGGTGATGCCTTCACCCACCTGACGTCTGCCGGTGCCGAGGTGTGACCGCCCGACTCGGCGCTCGCGGGGGCCGGTCCCCCGCAACGAGGAGGACCGGCCCGAGAGGAGACCTGGCATCACACCTAGCAAGCGCCCCTGACCTTGGGCAGCAGGCACCCGGTGGTGAACGTGCCGGAGATGGACTCAGTGACACCGTTGGTGGTGTCGCTGATCGTCACGTTGGTGTAGCTCACCGACGCGATCTCCTCGGACTGTCCGGGCGGGCAGGAGAAGCTTCCCGAGCTCGGCGGCTGCAGGGTGAGGGACGCGGTGACCTGGCCGTTCTTGCCGGAGCTGAACGTGTCGCTCGCCGACACTGGGCCGGAGACGCTGGTCTTGTTGGAGGCGCTCGGGTTGCCACCGCCCTTGTTCACGCACACGTAGACGGCCGTCGCGTCCGCCGTCGCGGTGTAGTCGATGAGCTGGTTGGTTCCGAGACCGGCTTCCTTGAAGCTGACCGTCAGGTCAGCGCCGCTGAGCTGCGCGCTGGCGCGGACGAAGTGCGGGCTGTCCGCCTGGGCTGTGGTCGCAAAGGCCACGACGAGGATGAGTGGTGCACACAGTGCGATGAGGAGTCGTCTGAACATGGGTCGTTCCTGACAGGTGTAGCGCGCCGGCGGAGGACGGCGCCGAGGATGCGACGAGGTCGTCCGGCCGACGCTTGGAGCGTGATGCGGGGTGGTGGCGGAACGCGCCCTGGCCGTCCCGCCCTGGGGTGGAGAACCCGGAGATCCGTGTTCTCCGCTCGTGTTCGTCCTGATCGACCGCGACCAGCCTCGGCCGGGGCGGTCCGTCCTCCAGAATCCGTCCCATCCCGGATCCTGTCATCGCCACAACGGGGAATGGACCAGACCAGGGAGGGGCCGCACTAGGCTCCTCCTCCGTGATCCCCGCAGAGCTCCTCGAGCACGCCCGCGCCGCGAAGGGCTTCATGCCCGAGGACGAGGGAGCGCTGCTGCACCGGTGGGCGCGCGAGCGCCTGCCCCACGGGCCGGCGCTGGAGGTCGGCACCTACTGCGGCAAGTCCGCGATCTGGCTGGGCGGTGCCGCCCGCGAGGTCGGCGGCACCGTCTTCACCGTCGACCACCACCGCGGCTCGGAGGAGAACCAGGCTGGGTGGGAGCACCACGACGACAGCCTCGTCGACCCCGACCTGGGCGTCATGGACACCCTCCCGACGTTCCGCCGCACCATCGCCGACGCCGGGCTCGAGGAGCAGGTCGTCGCGGTGGTCGGCCGCTCCGAGACGGTGAGCCGCTGGTGGCGCACACCGCTGTCGCTGCTCTTCATCGACGGGGGCCACGGCGTGGAGCCGGCGCGGGCAGACTTCCGGGGCTGGCCGCACTGGGTGATGGCCGGCGGCGCCCTCGTCATCCACGACGTCTTCCCCGATCCCGCCGACGGCGGCCGCCCGCCCTACGAGGACATCTACCTCCCGGCGCTCGCCAGCGGCGCCTTCACCGAGGTCGAGGCGGTCGGATCGATGCGGGTGCTACGACGTACGTCGGGAGACGCCGGCGAGCCGCTCGCCTGAGCCGTCGTCCGACCGGCAGCCGCACTCGAGGCCGAGCTCGGCGAAGTCCGGCGCCAGGGTCGTGCCGCGCATGATGTCCGCGCCCGGCGTGCCCTCCGACAGGGCGTCGACGGCCAGGACGACCGCGGCTGCGGTGTAGGTGGTCTGCTCGTGGGGCCAGTTCACGCCTTCAGGGAAGACGTAGCCGGTCCAGTAGGAGCCGTCGTCCGTGCGCAGGTGCTGCATGTCGGACAGCAGCCGTAGCGCTCGTTCGCGGTCGCCGATGGCCTCGAGCGCGAGCACGAGCTCGCAGGTCTCGGCCCCCGTCACCCACGGGTTGGTGGACACGCAGCGGATGCCCAGGCCGGGCTCGACGAACGTGTCCCACTGCTCGGCGATCAGGTCGTGGGCCGCCCGGCCGCGCACGGCGCCGCCGAGGACCGGGTAGTACCAGTCCATCGAGAAGGTGGACTTGTCCAGGAAGAGGTCGCGGTGCTCGCGCAGCGCGTGGCCGAGGCGTCCGCCCACCAGCTCCCACTCGGGTTGGGACTCCCCCACCAGCTCGGCCAGGGCCACGCCGGCTCGCAGGCTGTGGTGGATGCTCGACGAGCCGGCGAGGAGCGCGTCCTCGTTGACCGTGGCGGGTTGCCCGTCGTGCCACTCCTGCGACCAGGCGATCCCGCCGAACGGCAGCTGCAGGGAGGCCACCCAGTCCAGGGCGCGGCGCACGGTGGGCCACAGGTCGCGCACGAAGGCCTCGTCGCCGGCCACGAGCCAGTGGTGCCAGACCGCGACCGCGAGGTAGGCCGACATGTTGGACTCGCCGGAGTGGTCCTCGACCTCACCCGCCACGATCTTCATCGGCCACGAGCCGTCGGCACGCTGGGTGTCGCGCACCCACGCGAAGGCACGCTGGGCCGCCTCGCGCTGGCCGCCGACCATGAGCGCCATGGCGGCTTCGAGGTGGTTCCAGACGTCGGTGTGCTCGCCGCGCGACCACGGGATCGCACCCGACGGCTCCTGCACGGCGGCGATCGTCGCCGCCGTCTGCTCGACCTGCGCGCGCGTCAGGATCATGCGGTCGTGGGGGCCGGCTTGGTGAAGTAGAGCACCATGCTCTTGCCGATCAGCGGGTCGAGGACCTTGCCGGCGACCTGCAGCGCCCTGGGGTTCTTCACGATCTCCCAGACCAGCAGCTTGTGGTAGGCCCTGGCCAGCGGGTGGTCGTCGTTGGTGACGCCGACCGCGCACTTGATCCACCAGTACGGCGTGTGGAGGCCGTGGGCGTGGTCCTTGCCCGTGAAGACCATCGCGTCGCCCGGCGTCCCGTCGTTGGAGCGACCCGCCTTGGTGACCTTGTCGACGAGCTCCTCGGTCGTGTAGATCCGGACGTGCCCACCCTCGGCGTTGTGGTAGTCGTCGGAGAGCTTCCAGCTGACGATCTCGGGCAGCCACCGCGGCACCGAGATGGCCAGGGTGCCGCCCGGGCGGAGGACGCGGACGAGCTCCTTGATCGCGTCGACGTCGGCGTGGATGTGCTCGAGCACCTCGGCCGCGACGATGCGGTCGAACTCGCCGTCGGCGAACGGCAGGGCGAGGGCGTCGCCCTCCTTGACGTCGGCCTCGGCGCCCTCGGGCACCTCGCCCGCCTCGCGCATCGCGGCGAACCACTCACGCACGGTGGCCAGCTCGTCGGCGTCCTGGTCGAACGCGACGACGTCGGCCCCGCGCTTGTACATCTCGAAGGCGTGCCGGCCGGCGCCGCAGCCCATGTCGAGCACACGGTCGCCCGGGCGCAGCCCGAGCCGGTCGAAGTCAACGGTCAGCACGGTGGCTCTCCCTCTGGCTGGCCCTCTCGGATCGGAAGGCGGTGATGGTCTCCTCGTAGGCGGCGGCGGTGGCCTCGGCCACGGCGCGCCAGCTGAACAGCTCCTGCACCCGGGCCCGCCCCGCCGCGCCCATCGTCGTACGACGCTCGGGGTCGTCGAGCAGCGCGGCGATCGCGGACTCCAGCTCACCGACGTCGCCGGGGGTGACCAGGTCGGCGCACTCGCCGTCGGGGCCGACGACCTCGGGGATGGCGCCGGCGCGCGAGACCACGAGCGGGGTGGCGCAGGCCATCAGCTCGGCGGTGGGCAGCGAGAAGCCCTCGTAGAGCGACGGCACGCAGGCGACCTCGGCCGAGCCCATGACCTCCACCAGCTCCTCGTCGCTGACCCCGTTGACGAAGGTGACGCGGTCGGCGATGCCGAGCTGGTCGATCAGCTGCTCGGTGCGTCCGCCGGGCTCGGGGCGGGTGACGAGGACGAGGGAGACCTCGCGCTCGACGCTCAGCTTGGCGAAGGCCTCGAGCAGGGTGGCGATGCCCTTCATCGGGGCGTCGGCGCTGGCCATCGCCAGGATCCGGCCCGGCACGCGGGGCGCGGTCGGCGGGCGGAAGACGTCGTCGACGCCGAGCAGGATCGTCCTCATCCGGGCAGGGTCGACCCCGAAGTCGCGCGCGACGTCGCGGCGCGAGGACTCCGACGGCACCAGCACCATGCGCGCCCGCTTGGCGACCCGGCTCTGCATCCGCAGGAAGCCGTACCACCGGCGCAGCGTCAACCGCTTGCGCCGGGTGGGCGCGGTCTGCAGGTCGATCGCCCGGTCCATGGTGATCGGGTGGTGGATCGTCGTGACGACCGGCAGCCCGTAGGACTCCAGCTCCATGATCCCGGTGCCGAGCACCTGGTTGTCGTGGGCGACGTCGAAGTCACCGGCCCGGTCCTTCATCAGCCGCGCGATGCGCGAGCTGAACGTCTTCGGCTCGGGGAACCCGGCCGTGCACATGGTGAGGAACTCCTCGACGTCGATCAGGTCGCGGAACTCGCGCAGCTTCGGCACCCGGAACGGGTCGGGCTCGCGGTAGAGGTCGAGGCTGGGCACCTTGGTCAGCCGTACGCCCTCGTCGAGGTCGGGGTAGGGCTGCCCGGAGAAGACCTCGACGTCGTGGCCCAGGCGTACGAGCTCGCGGCTCAGGTGCCGGATGTAGATGCCTTGGCCGCCGCAGTGCGGCTTGCTCCGGTAGGACAGCATGGCGATGCGCACGTGTTCTGCCTTTCAGTCCTGCTCCGGGGTGGCGCTCGAGAAGCCCCCATTATGCCTACTGGCCGGTAGGGCCCGGCGCGGTCACCCCTCGCTGGAGTGGCCCGGGAACACGTGCGCCGACGGGTCGATGGCCACCGCGGCGTTGTTGACGGCGGTGGCGGCCTCGCCGAAACCGACGGCGATGAGCCGCACCTTGCCGGGGTAGTCGGTGATGTCGCCCGCCGCGAAGACGCGCGGGAGGTTGGTCCGCATCGCGGAGTCGACGACCACGTGGCGCTTCTCGGTGACCAGGCCCCACTGCTGGATCGCGCCGAGGTCGGCGATGAACCCGAGGGCGGCGACCAGTGCCTGGGCCTTGCGGACCTGCGGTTCCTGGCCGTCGACGGTGATCTCCACCTCCTCCAGGTGGCCGTCGCCGCGCAGCGCGGTGACCTGGGCGTTGGTGACGATCTCCACGCTCGAGCCCTTCACCGCGGCGACCGTGCGCTGGTGGGCCCGGAAGGCGTCGCGGCGGTGCACGAGGGTGACGGAGGCGGCGATCGGCTCGAGGTGCTGGGCCCAGTCGAAGGCGCTGTCGCCTCCCCCGACGATCACCACGTCCTTGCCGGCGTAGGGGGCGAAGCTCGGCACGAAGAACTCCATGCCCCGACCCACCCAGCCGTCGCCGGCCGGCAGCGGCCGGGGGCTGAACTTGCCGATGCCGGAGGTGATGAGGACGGCGCCGGCGACGACGCGGGTGTCGTCGTCGAGGGTCACGACCACGTCGTCGTCGCGGTGCTCGAGGGCGGTCGCGGTGCGGTCGAGGAGGTACGTCGGGTGGGCGGTGGCGGCCTGCTCGACGAGGCCCTCGACGAGGTCACGCCCCTTGATGCTGGGGAAGCCGGCGACGTCGAGGATCGCCTTCTCGGGATACATGGCGGTGATCTGGCCGCCCAGCTCCGGGAGCGAGTCGACGACCGTCACGCTCATCCCGCGGAACCCGGCGTAGTAGGCGGAGTAGAGGCCCGTCGGGCCCGCTCCGATGATCAGCAGGTCGGTCGTCACGTCGTCCACGTCGCGATCCTAGGTGTCAGAGGGGGGTCTCACAGGGCGTCGAGCTCACTGACCTTCCAGACCCCGCCGGCACGCACGAGGGTCACGAGCACCCGGTCGAGGTCGAGGAGCGGCTTGTCGAGGTCGTCGCCGGTGGTGCTCTGGTTGACGAAGACCAGCACCCGTGCGTCGGACGCCGAGGCCGTGACCAGCGCCGTGCCGACCACCGTGGCGGAGACCTCGGTGTGCTCGCGACGGCTCGTCGTCGCGACGCCGGCCATCGTGCGGTCGTACTGGCGGGCCATCTGCTCCGTCATGAGGTCCCGGGCGTCGGCCTTGTCCTCGGCGAGCGTCTTCCAGCTGTAGCTGTAGGCACGCGTCGCGGCCTCGGACGCCGCCTCGCGGACGGTGTCCTTGACGTCCGCCGACGCGACGACCGCGTCGCCGGACTCGGCCGTGGTCACCTCCGTGGCCCGTGCGTCCCCGGCTCGCTGCACCAGCCAGGCCAGCACCACGGCGGCCACCAGCACGAGCGCTGCCAGCGCCGCGACCACGCGCTTCTGTGTCGTCATCCCCGTCACCTCACGAACTGCACGTCGCTCGTGAGCCAACGCTCGCCCTCGCGGACCAGGTCCAGCCGCAGGCGGTAGTAGCGCACCTGCCCCGAGCTGCCGGTGCTCGTGTTGGTGACGGTGCTGTTGGCCGCGATCAGCACCGTGGCGGAGTCGTCGTGCAGGTCACCGACGCCGAGGGCGACCACCTCGCCGGTCGAGGTCGCCTCGGTGCGGATCGCCTCGGAGGTGAGGGTGTCGCGCTGGGACTCGTACTGCTCGGCGAAGTCGCCGGTGGCGCCCGCCAGGACGGCGTCGATCAGCGGGTCCATGTCGGTGTGGTCGACGGTGAGGAACGCCAGCGCCTCGACGCGGGCGGCCTCGGCGACCTCGCGCTGGGCCGACGTGAGGTCGTCGTCGACCGCGTCCCGGGACGCCACGACGAGCCCGATCGCGACCAGCAGGGCGACGAGGGCGACGGCAAGCCCGACGACCATCCACCGGCCTCTGCTCTCACCCACGCGGTGAACCTAGCCCAGCCGAGCCTCCGCGCGCGGCTGATCCGCGTCCCTAGACTGCGTTGTCGTGACCCGGCCGTTCCAGCACCTCACCGCGCACCCGTCCGCGATGCTGCTCGCCGCGCAGCTGCTGCAGGTGCTCGCCTGGCCGTTCCTCGGCGGTTCGAGGGTCGGCGGTGCGTTCCTCGGGGTCATCGGGATGCTCGCGGTCGGGTCCGCGGTCCTCGCGGTGCGGCGTACGCCCGGCGTCAGCCGTGTCGTCTTCTTCCTGGGCGCACCGACGATCGTGTTCACGCTCCTGGAGGCGGTGTTCTCCGACGTCGACCCGATCGTGCTCGTGTCCGGCCTCCTGCACGCGCCGTTCTACTTCTACGTCTCCTACGCGATGCTGCGCTACCTCTTCCACGACGAGGAGGTCACCACGGACGAGTACTACGCGACGGGAGCCGCCTTCACCGTGGTCGCGTGGGGCTTCGCCTACCTCTACGCCGCGCTCCAGGTGGTGTGGCCGAGCTCCTTCACCAACGCCGGGGGCTTCGACCACAGCTGGTTCGAGCTGCTCTACCTGTCGTTCTCCACACTCACCAGCGTCGGCCTCTCCGACATCGTCGCCGTGGGTGCGCAGGCGCGGTCGGTGCTGATGGTCGAGATGATGGTGGGCGTCTTCTACATCGCCATGGTCGTGGCCCGGATGGTCGGCCTCACCATGATGCGGCACCGGCTCTAGGTCCCCGAGCGCGTCTCCCAGCCGTCGGGCCGGTCCCGCCTGGGCAGCCTGGAGACGACCAGGCGGTAGGACTCCTCCACCGCCTCGACGAGCTCGTCGTCGGGGATCGCACCGCGGAAGGAGAGGTCGTTCCACCCCGAGCGGCCGATGTAGGCCATCACGCTCGCGTCGTCGGGATAGCGGTGCAGCCACTCGTCGGCGACCTCCCGGGTCGCACCCGCCTTCACGCCCACGCCCGTGGCGCCCAGGAACGCGAAGATCTTGGCGCGCTCCCCCGGGCCGACCTTGAAGACCGGGTGGGCGTGGCCCCAGGGGTTGTCGGGCCAGGCGCCCGGGAGATCGGCGCACAGCTCGTGCATCCGCGTGACGTCCACCGCTCGCGCCTCCCGGTCGAGGTCAGTCCTCGGAGTCCTCGTCCTCCCCGTCGTCGAGGAGGCCCTCCCGCTCCGCAGCCTCCACGATCCGGCGGACGTTGTCGATGGCGCCGCAGTCGGCGTCGAGCTGGGCGTTGCGCTCGGTGGCGAACTTCGCGCCCAGCTCGGCGCGCACCTGCTCGCCCACGTCCTCGCGGGCGGGGTTGAGGATGGTGAGCTCCTCCTCGGTCAGGTGGTGGTTGAGCACCTTGGCCAGCTCCTCCACCGCGTCGTCGAAGGCCTGGGTGTCGGTGCCCTTGAGCTCCAGTACCGCCAGCATCGCCTCGTGCCCCTCGGCGTGCTCCTCCTCCCCGTGCTCGGCCTCGTGCTCGGTGATCGCGTCCTTGCGCCGCAGCTGCGGGTAGACGTGCTTCTCCTCCGCCTCGGCGTGGGCCACGTGGAGGGCGGCCAGCGCCTTGCGCACGGCGTCGCGGTCCGAGGTGCTGTCACGCAGGTCGCGCAGGAGGGCCTCGAAGCGCCGGTGGTCCTCGAGGATCAGGTCGATGACGTCGCCGGAGACAGGGCGACCGAGGTCGATGGGGGTGCTCATGCGAGCGAACCTAGCGACCTCCCCCGACGGCGGCATCTGGACCTACCTCCCGAGGGGTGGGGCGTGCCTACGATGGTGCGGTGCCAGGCATCGAGGTGTGGAGCCAGTTCGACCACGACCCCCGCATTCCCGCCAACACGACGCTGCGGGCCTCGGACCGCGACCGCGCGGTCATCGAGTCCGTGCTCGCCGACGCGTTCGCCGAGGGGCGCCTGACCCGCTCCGAGTACGACGAGCGCTCCGACGCCGCGCTCTCGAGCCGCACGCTGGGCGAGCTCGCCCCGCTCGTCGAGGACCTCCCGGCCGCGCGCGAGACGCGCACGAGCGCAGACGACCGCCGCCGGCAGGCCGTCCGCATGTGGGAGAGCGACCGCCGCGAGGCCGTGCTGGGCCTGATCGGTCTCTCGGTCCTGCTCTGGACGATCTGGGCCCTGACGATGTGGGGCGGGTTCCCGTGGCCGCTCTTCCCGATGGGCTTCGCGGTGATGAACGTCGTGCGGGTCGTCGCCAACAAGCGCGACATCGTCGACGAGCACGCCCGCCGCCTCGAGAAGAAGGAGCGCAAGGACGAGTTCAGGAGACGGCAGGACGAACGCTGAGGCTCACTTCGTCGCTTCCATCATCTGGCGGAGCTCTTTCTTGAGGTCGGAGATCTCGTCGCGGAGGCGGGCGGCGACCTCGAACTGCAGCTCCGCGGCGGCGTTCTTCATCTGGTCGGTGAGCTCCTGGATGAGCTCGGCCAGGTCGGTGCTCGGGATGCCCGCGGTGTCGGGGGCCTCGGAGTGGATCTTCGACAGCGCCGGGGTCGGCGACTTGCCGGCCTTGACACCGCCCGCGCGCCCCTTCTGGCCGACGTCGGCCCAAGTGCGCAGCAGCTCCTCGGTGTTCTCGTCCTCGCGGGCGAGCATCTCGGTGATGTCGGCGATCTTCTTGCGCAGCGGCTGGGGGTCGATCCCGCGCTCGGTGTTGTAGGCGACCTGGATCGCGCGACGACGGTTGGTCTCGTCGATCGCCGCCTCCATCGACGGCGTGATCTTGTCGGCGTACATGTGGACCTGGCCGGACACGTTGCGGGCCGCTCGACCGATCGTCTGGATCAGCGACTTGTCGGAGCGGAGGAAGCCCTCCTTGTCGGCGTCGAGGATCGCCACGAGCGAGACCTCGGGCAGGTCGAGGCCCTCGCGCAGCAGGTTGATGCCGACGAGGACGTCGTAGTCGCCGAGGCGCAGGTCGCGCAGCAGCTCGATGCGCTTGAGGGTGTCGACCTCTGAGTGGAGGTAGCGGGTGCGGATGCCGGCGTCGAGGAGGTAGTCGGTGAGGTCCTCCGACATCTTCTTGGTCAGCGTGGTCACCAGCACGCGCTCGCCCTTGTCGGAGCGCTCGCGGATCTCGTGGATCAGGTCGTCGATCTGGCCCTTGGTCGGCTTGACCACGACCTCGGGGTCGACCAGGCCGGTCGGGCGGATGATCTGCTGGACGGTGTTGTCGACGCCGCCCACCCGGTCGAGCTCGTAGTTGCCCGGGGTGGCCGAGAGGTAGATCGTCTGGCCGATGCGGTCGAGGAACTCCTCGAACTTCAGCGGACGGTTGTCCATCGCGCTCGGCAGGCGGAAGCCGTGGTCGACGAGGTTGCGCTTGCGCGACATGTCGCCCTCGTACATGCCGCCGATCTGCGGGACCGCGACGTGGGACTCGTCGACGACCAGCACGAAGTCCTCGGGGAAGTAGTCGAGCAGCGTGTTTGGGGCACTGCCCCGCGTGCGGCCGTCCATGTGCATCGAGTAGTTCTCGATGCCGGAGCAGGACCCGACCTGGCGCATCATCTCGACGTCGTAGGTCGTGCGCATCCTCAGCCGCTGCGCCTCCAACAGCTTTCCCTGCTTCTCGAACGCGGCGAGCTGGTCGTCGAGCTCGAGCTCGATGCCCTTGATCGCCCGCTCCATCCGCTCGGGACCGGCGACGTAGTGGGTCGCGGGGAAGACGTGGAGCTCGGTGTCCTCGGAGATGACCTCTCCGCTGATGGGGTGCAGCGTCATCAGCCGCTCGATCTCGTCGCCGAAGAACTCCACCCGGACGGCGAGCTCCTCGTAGACAGGGAAGATCTCGAGCGTGTCGCCGCGGACGCGGAAGGTGCCACGGGTGAACGACATGTCGTTGCGGGTGTACTGGATCTCGACCAGCCGGCGCAGCACCGAGTCGCGGTCGTGCTCCTCCCCGACCTTGAGCCGCAGCATGCGGTCGACGTACTCCTGCGGGGTGCCGAGGCCGTAGATGCAGGACACCGTCGAGACCACGATCGTGTCGCGGCGGGTGAGAAGGCTGTTGGTCGCGCTGTGGCGCAGCCGCTCGACCTCCTCGTTGATGGAGGAGTCCTTCTCGATGTAGGTGTCGGTCTGGGGGACGTAGGCCTCGGGCTGGTAGTAGTCGTAGTAGGACACGAAGTACTCCACCGCGTTGTCCGGGAACAGCTGGCGCAGCTCGTTGGCGAACTGGGCGGCGAGCGTCTTGTTGGGCTGGAGCACCAGCACCGGGCGCTGCAGCCGCTCGGTGACCCAGGCGACGGTCGCGGTCTTGCCGGTGCCGGTCGCGCCGAGCAGCACCACGTCCTGCACGCCGCCGTTGATGCGCTCGACGATCTCCTCGATGGCTGCCGGCTGGTCGCCGGAGGGCTGGTAGTCGGAGACCACCTTGAACGGGGCCACCCGGCGCTGGAGATCGGTGACTGGACGCATGCGTCGAGCCTACGGGCAGGCACCGACAGCAGGTCTTGCCGGATTCGTGACCCCATCGTGACCGGGCCCGACCACACTGCCTCCATGGGGGCGCGGCGGCGGTGGCAGGCACGGGGGGTGTACGCCGCCGGGCTGGCCGTCGCGCTCCCTCTCACGGCCTGCTCGAGCGACTCCGGCGCCGACGTCGACGTCCTCGGCAGCTGGGTGCTCGTCTCCGGCAGCACCGCCGCAGGGCCGCTCGAGGTCGCTCCCGGCTCGCGGGTCTCGCTGACCTTCGAGGACGGCCAGGCCGGCGGCAGGGCGCCCTGCAACGACTACGGCTCGGACTACGAGATCCGCGGGAGCGCCTTCGAGCTCACCGGGGAAGGGATGTCCATGACGTACGTCGGGTGCGAGGGCGCAGAGGGCGAGCTCGAGTCGGCGTACCTCTCCGCCCTCGGCGACGTCGAGACGGTCGCCCGGGACGCCGATGCGCTCACGCTCACCGGCGACGACGTCGAGCTGGAGCTCCGGCTCGCGCCAGCATGGCCTCGCGCCGACGTGGTCGGGCACACCTGGCGGCTCCACACCTGGACCGATGCGTCCGGCACGGAGCGACGACCAGGGTGGAAGCCGGCCATGCGCCCCTTTCTGCGCCTGGAGGAGACCGGGGAGAAGGGCGGCCGGATCACGGCGAGCACCGGCTGCCGATCGATGGCGGGGCGCTGGATCGACTGGCGCGGCGCACCCGCGATCTCCCGCTCGGGATGGAAGGGCAGCTGCCCGCCCCGGCTCATGGACCAGGAGCTGGCCGTCGCCAACGTCCTGTCCGAGCCGGTCCTCGAGCTCCGCACCGCAGCCGGGGGTCCGGAGCTCGTCGTGCGGGACGCGCACGGCACCGGCGAGTCCGTGGTCGTCTACCGCCGCTGACGCGTCCGTCCTACGCTCGCCGGCATGCCCCAGCCAGGCCAGCCGCCGGACCGCGTGCTCGACCTGTTCGTCGCGGACGGGGTGCTGGAGCGCCTGCCCGGCGGCCGCGGCACGAGCTGGCGGGCCGGGGACCTGGTCCTCTCCCCCGGCCATGACGAGTCGGAGGCGTGGGTCGCGCCCATCCAGGCACGCGTGGCGGTGCGCCTCGACGAGCAGGTTCCGCGGTCGATCCGCCTCGTCCTCCCGGTGCCGGCGCGTGACGGCAGCCTGACCGTCGACGGCTGGGCCGCGACCCGCTTCGAGCCGGCTACGACGCCGTGCCACGACCTCGCGACCCTGCTGGCGACGGCCCACCTCCTCCACGCCCACCTGGCCGATGTCCTGCCGGAGCGACCCACCGTGCTGGACGCGCGGACCGACCAGTGGGCCGAGGGCGAACGGGCGGCGTACGACCCCGGACTCGCGAGGAAGGTCGCCGCTGCCCGCCCCGAGCCCGGCCTCCGCGAGCTGGTCGACGCCCTGACCGGGCAGCTCGACGACACCGACCTCGGCCGCGAGCAGCTGGTCCATGCCGACCTCGCGGGCAACGTCCTGCTCGACGCGGCCGGCGTGCCGTTCGTCATCGACTTCTCCCCCGCGTGGCGATCACCGCTGTGGGCCGAGGCCGTGTGCGTCCTCGACGCCGTGCTGTGGCTCGGCACCCCGGCCGACGCCCTCGACGACTGGCGAGCGGGCGCACGGCGGCAGGCGATGCTGCGGGCCGCACTCTTCCGCGTGCTGTCCGACCGGCCGTGCGACGTCGCGCGCTACGACGCGCTCGGACTGGCGTGACTCCTTGCTGGCTCGTGCTGGCTAGATTGTGCGCGTGACCGTCGCCCGCCTGCTGACCGCCCTCCGGCGCGGCATGCTCGGGCTGGTCGGGCTCCAGCTCGGCGTGGCCGTCGCGCTGTCGCTGGTCGACTCCTACCGTCGTCGTGGCAAGAAGCCCAAGCCGTTCCCCGTCACCGGGCCCGAGACGGTGCCGGTCGGCGACGGTCTCATCACGACGTACACCTTCGGTCGCGACCTCTACGACGACATGCTCGCCGCGATCGACGGTGCGAAGAAGCAGATCCTCTTCGAGACCTACATCTGGAAGGGCGACGAGATCGGGTGGAAGTTCAAGTCCGCCCTCACCGCCGCCGCGGCCCGCGGGGTCGACGTCCACTGCATCTACGACGGCTTCGCCAACGTGGTCGTCTCCCCCGCCTTCAAGCGGTTCCCGCCGTCACTCAAGGTGCTCCGCTACCCGATCTGGACCGCCGGCTTCCGCTTCTGGGACCTGCGCCGCTACGGCCGCAACCACCGCAAGATGCTGGTGGTGGACGAGGAGGTCGCCTTCCTCGGCGGCTACAACATCGGTTCGGCCTACTCCACCGAGTGGCGCGACACGCACGTCCGCATCACCGGCCCCGGGGTGTGGGACCTCAAGCGCGCCTTCGCCGACTTCTGGAACCTCAACCGCCGCCACCGGCTGCGTCGCAACGAGCGCCCCCTCCTGCTCGAGACCGCCTCCGACTGGGACCCGCAGATCCGCATCCACCGCAACATCCCGCGGCAGTGGAACTTCCCGATCCGCAGCATGTACCTCGAGGCGATCAACCGCGCCAGCCACAACATCTGGCTCACCACGGCCTACTTCCTGCCCGACCAGGACTTCGTCGACGCGCTCACCGAGGCCGCGCGCCGCGGCGTCGACGTACGCGTCCTGCTGCCGCTGAAGTCCAACCACGTCGTGGCCGACTGGATCTCGCGCGGCTACTACGGCGAGCTCCTCGCGTCGGGCGCCCGGATCCTGCGGTTCAAGGACGCGATGGTGCACGCCAAGACCGCGACGATCGACGGCAGCTGGGCCACGGTCGGCACGGCCAACATCGACCGGCTCAGCCTCCAGGGCAACTACGAGATCAACCTCGAGGTCATCGACCCGGACTTCGCCGGCGTGATGGAGGACGTCTTCCGCACCGACGAGTCCAACTGCCTCGAGCTGACCCTCGCCGAGTGGGAGGCCCGCGACCTCAACCGCAAGTTCACCGAGAGCTTCCTGGCTCCGCTGCGTCCGCTCCTCTGAGAAGCAGGATCCACAGGGCCACCGCGCCGATCCACGCCAGCCCGGCGACGTAGGCCGCCACCTGCCAGCCCGACCAGTCCATCGCGTCGCCGTGGCGGAGCAGCGCCACCACCTGGAGCACGACGAAGGCGGCGCCGGTCAGCCCGAGCGGGCGCACCCGGTCGGTGTCGTCCAGGAGGCACGCGTGGGCTGCGGCCCAGCCGAGGCCGACGAGCCAGGCGCCCACTGCGCGCGCCGTCAGCGGGGTGAGCGGCCAGGACCACCCCGCGGCGGCCCAGGTGGGCGCGACGAGCAGCGCGGTGCCGGCGGCGAGGAGCAGTACCCCGAGCGCCGCGAGGAGCAGGCGCAGGGCGACCGGCAGCCGGTGGCGTACGACGTCCGCGGCCGGATGCCGGCCTCGGGCCTGCAGCACGAGCCCGGCCACCATCACCACGGGCACGCCGGCGTAGATGGCGAGCCACCCCCAGGTCACCAGCCGCGCGCTCGCGGGGTGCTCGGCGCCGAGGTGGAACTTGTCGAGGTGGACGAGCGTCACCACGAGCGTGAGGACGGTGAAGACCAGCACGGTCCAGACGGCGAGGCGGGCTCTCCCCCAGCCCGACGAGCGCGCACCCGCGAGCTCGAGCACGGCGCTGGACCAGTAGGCGGCACCGAGGAAGACCGCGGTCATGGGGACGTCGATCGTCCAGGCGAACCAGTCGGCGGTGCGCGTGGGGAAGACCGTGAGCTGCAGCCCGGCGAGGAAGACCAGCACCGCCGCCACCAGCAGGACGGCGCGCATCGGCCGCGTCACGGCGCTGTCGTCGTCCTTGAGGTGACGCGGGGTCATGGTGCGGGCGCCGGTGCGGGGTGCGCGGCGAGGTAGCCGTGGAGGGTCGCGATCACGGTGGCGCCGTCACCGACGGCCGTCGCGACCCGCTTGATCGACCCCGCCCGGACGTCGCCCACGGCGAAGACGCCCGGGATGCTGGTCTCGAGGGGGAGCCGCATGCCTCCGTCCTCGGCGGCGGTGACCTGGCGGCCGGTGCGGACGAAGCCGGCCTCGTCGCGCTCGATCCCGGCGGGCAGCCACGACGTGCGGGGCAGGGAGCCGATGAGCACGAAGAGGCCCCCCGCGGGGACCTCCTCGCTGTCGCCGCCGTGCGGGTCGCCCAGGGTCAGGCCCACCAGGCAGCCGTCGTCGCTGCGCCCGCCGAGGACGGCCGTGCGGTAGCGGAGGGTGACGTTGCGCGTGGCCTCGAGCTGGGCGATGAGGTAGTCGGACATGCTGGCCGCCAGCGACTCGCCGCGCACCAGCAGCGTGACGTGGCGCGCGAAGCGGGCGAGGTGCAGGGCAGCCTGGCCGGCGGAGTTGCCGCCGCCCACGACGTAGACGTCCTCCCCCGTCATCGACGGCGCCTCCGCGACGGCGGCGCCGTAGTAGACGCCGCGCCCGACCAGCGACTCGAGCTCGGGCACGTCGAGGCGCCGGTAGTCGACGCCGGTGGCGATCACGATGCTGCGGCTCCGGACCAGGCTGCCGTCGGCCATCGAGACGGTGTGGAGCCCGTCGTCGCTGCCGAGGGACTCGACGGGTCGCATGAAGGAGTAGTCGGTGCCGAACATCCATGCCTGGTGGAAGGCGCGGAAGGCGAGGTGGGCACCGCTGACGCCGCGGGAGAAGCCGGGGTAGTTGCGGATCAGCGACGACGTGCCGGCCTGGCCGCCGACCGCCTGCTGCTCGATCACGAGCGTCGACAGGCCCTCGGACGAGGCGTAGACCGCGGCGGCGAGGCCGCTGGGGCCGGCGCCCACGACCACGACGTCGTACACGTGCTCCGGCGACAGCGGCTTCATCAGGCCGAACGCCTCGGCGATCTCGAGGTCGGTGGGAGCCACGAGCGTCGTCGGTGGCGAGGTGAAGGAGAGCATCACGACCGGGAGGTCGGGGTCCGCGAGCCCGGCGTCCGCGAGCAGGCGGTTCGCGGCGGGCGTGCCGACGTGGTGGAAGGCCACCGGGATGTGGTTGCGGCCGAAGGTGTCGCGCAGCGCGTGGGTGCGCTCGTCACGCTGCTCGCCGATGAGGCGTACCGCGTCGAAGCCGATCCCCTGCGTGACGTGCCAGTCGTCGAGGGCGTCGCAGATCGTGCCGTGGAACTCCTCGTCGCGCGGCCGCTCCGGACGCAGCAGCAGGAGCTCGGCGTGGCCGTGGGCGATCGCCGCGAACACCTCCGGCGTGCTGGCGAAGTCGCCCCAGATCACCGCGACCGCGCGCTTGGCCGACGGGTGCAGGGCGTAGGCGCGGCGCAGGAAGTGCAGCCCGTGGCGGTCGTGCGGGCCGTAGCAGCCGATGATCAGCGCCACCTGACGCGACCACCGGCGCAACCCCTCGAGCACCGCGCGCGCATGGGCGTGGTCGCCGCACACCACGACCTCGTAGTCCCCGCCGTAGCGCCGCCGCAGCTCGGCGCCGATCACCGAGCGGGTCTCCGCGTCCGTGGTGGCGAGGAGCAGGACCGGTTCGACGCCGTCGTCCATGGTGGCCCTCCCTCGCACGCCGCTCCCGGACACGTCGACGGTACGCGCGTCGCGCGGCACCGGCCCACCCCATTTCTGGGGGTGTGGACCAGTGGACCAGTCGGGCCGGAACACGACACCCGTCCTCACTGCGCGGGCCCTTGGGCCCTGCCGCGGCCGGTCGTCGCGCGCGCAGGGTGGAGGGGTGAGGACCTCGCACAGCGCAGCCGGAGGGGACTGGGCCCCGCTCCACCGGGCGGGGGCCGTGTCGGCCGCCGCGGCGGTGTGCCTCTACGTCGCCGCACTGGTCCTGGTCACCGTCATGGACGCGCCGCCGGAGTCGGGTGGCGCGGCCATGCTGGAGTACGTCGATGCCCACCGCACCGGCTACATCGCTCGGCAGCTGCTGTGGACCGTGCCCAACCTCTTCCTGATGGTGGTGTTCCTCGCCCTCGCGGTCGCCCTCCGCGGCCACGGGCGCGGCCTCGCCGCCGCCGCGGGACTGATCGCGATCACAAGCTGGGCCGTGGGGCTCGCCTGGCCGACCAGCGGCGACGGCTCGCTCTCGATGGTGCTGCTCAGTGACCGCTACGCCGACGCGGCGGCCGTGGGCGAGCGGGCGTCGCTGGTCGCGGGCGCCGAGCTGCTGGACGCGCTCAACGACGTGCCCGCGGTGATCGGCGTGCTGCAGACCCTGGGTCTGCTGCTGGTGTCCTTGCTCATGCTGCGGGGCACGTTCCCTCGGGGGCTGGCCTGGCTGGGCGTCGCGACCGGGGTGGTCGGGATCGCGGCCGAGGCGCTCCGGCCGGTGCTCGGCGGCGCCTACGCGGTCTACGGCGTCCTGCTCTTCGTCTGGCTCGGCTGGGTCACGGTCGCCCTGTGGGGACTGGCCGGCTCCGTCGCCGAGCCGCGCACCCGGGACTGATCAGCCATGGATGCCGTCCACGTGGCCGGCTACGCGTCGCTGGTCGTCTGGTTCGGCTGGCTCGCCGTGCTCCTGCTGGACTGAACCGCCTTCAGCGTGTGGGGAGATGCGTCGGGACGCTCATCCGTGGACCACGTCGCGGGCGCGCGCGGCCTCCTGCCATCGCCATGGCTGCCGCCCGGCCGCGCTGGGGTCGGTAGGGCTCGAGCAGCTCGGCCAGCTCCTCGTCGCTGATGTCGTGGCCGACCAGCGCCCAGCCGACCCAGTTGGCGAGGTGGTAGTCGCCGAAGCTCACCGCGTCGGGGTCACCGAGGGCGCGCTGGCGCACCTCGGCGCTCGTCCAGACCCCGATGCCGCGGACCGAGCGGAGCCGCCTGTCGGCCTCCTCCGCGGAGACCGCGCTGACCCGCTCGAGGGAGGGTGCCAGGCGGCAGGCGGTGACCACCGTGCGCGACTGGGCGGGTTGCACGCCGAGGCGCAGCCACTCCCACGACGGGATCGCCGCGATCGTGGCCGGTGTCGGCTGGAGCATCAGCCGCAGCGACGCGACCGGGCCGGGAGCGGGCTCGCCGTGGCGCCGGACCAGCTCGCGGAACGAGCCGAACGCCTGCTTGCCGGTGACCTTCTGCTCGAGGATGGAGGGGACGAGCGACTCCATCACCAGGCCGGTGGCGCCGATGCGCCAGTGCCCGTGGCTGCGCCAGCCGTGCTCGACCTCGGGGTGGTGGTGCGGCTCGAAGCCGGTCGGGTCGTCGTCGGCGCCCAGCAGCCGGGGCAGGTGCTCGAGCGCCCAGTCGGCCCCCGCCCCCCAGGCGCGGGCGTGCACGTCGCCGCTCGCCGGCCGCGGGTGGACGCAGATCGACGCCGGCCCCGTCGGCGTACGCATGGCGCGCCAGATGCGACCCGACTCCTCGTGCCGCTGCGTCGGGTCCCCCGCCCCGCGCCGCTGCGGGCGCAGCACCTGCGCCACCGAGCACGGCCAGTCGGGCACCCAGGTGCGAGTGCGCTCGCCGACGGTGGAGGGGGCCATGGGTGCGACGTTAGACGAGCCCACCGACTACCTTGCAGCCATGGGTGAATCTGCCAACCAGCGCGACCTCGAGGCCGGTATCCAGCGGGACTTCTCGCGGTCCATGTCGTACGGCGACTACCTGCGCCTCGACGTGCTGCTCGCCGCCCAGCAGCCGCTGTCCGACCCGCCCCAGCACGACGAGCTGCTCTTCATCGTCCAGCACCAGACGAGCGAGCTGTGGCTCAAGCTGATGATCCACGAGCTGCGGTCGGCGCGGGCGCTGCTGCGCAGCGACGACCTCTCCCCCGCGCTCAAGCGGATGGCGCGGATCAAGCACATCCAGCACACGCTCACCGACCAGTGGTCGGTGCTGGCGACCCTGACGCCGAGCGAGTACGCCGAGATCCGGCCGTTCCTGGCGACCAGCTCGGGCTTCCAGTCCGCGCAGTACCGCGAGGTCGAGTTCCTGCTCGGCAACAAGAACGCCGACATGGTCAAGGTGTTCTCCCACGACGAGTCCGCGCGGGCCGCGCTCGAGGAGCTGCTGCACGAGCCGTCGCTCTACGACGAGTTCCTGGCCTACCTCTCGCGACAGGGGTACGCCATCCCGCAGCGGCTGCTGGACCGCGACTGGTCGCAACCGCACAACACCGACGACGAGCTCGTGGACGTCTTCGCCGGGGTCTACGCCGCGCCGGCAGAGCACTGGGGCGTCTACGAGACCTGCGAGGAGCTCGTCGACGTCGAGGACGCCTTCCAGCAGTGGCGCTTTCGTCACCTCCAGGTCGTGCAGCGCACGATCGGCCACAAGGTCGGCACCGGTGGCTCGTCGGGCGTCGACTTCCTGCGCCGGGCGCTGTCCCTCACGTTCTTCCCCGAGCTCTACGAGGTGCGCACGCGGATCGGGCAGTAGGCGCGCGGCGCGGCGTACGCTCGAGTGGTGACGGGCGAGCCCTCGGAGATGTTCGAGGCCATGTACGCCGGCGCGGAGGCCGGCGGTGCCGCGCCGCCCTGGGACCACGGCGCCCCTCGGCCGCAGCTCGTGGAGTGGGTCGAGGCGAGAGGCCTGGCAGGAGACGGCCGCGAGGCACTGGTCGTCGGGTGCGGCTACGGGGCTGACGCCGAGCTGCTGCACGGCGTGGGATTCCGGACCACGGCGTTCGACTTCGCCGCGACGGCGATCGCGGGGGCGCGGCGGAAGCATCCCGCCACCGGCGTCACGTACCTCGTCGCCGACGTCCTCGACCTCCCTCCGGAGTGGAAGGGCAGGTTCGACCTCGTGGTCGAGAGCCTCACCGTGCAGTCGATGCCGCCGGGACAGCACGCGCTGGCGGCGCGGACGATCGCCTCGCTGGTGGCCCCGGAGGGCACCCTGCTGGTCCTGGCGACCACCCGGGAGGACGACTCAGAGGTGACGGGACCCCCGTGGCCACTGACCCGTGCGGAGGTGGAGGCGTTCGCTGACGGGGACCTCGTCCTGCGCCGACTCGAGCGGATCGAGGACGGCACGTGGTGGCGGGCCGAGCTCTCGCGACCGGGGGCGGGGTCGATCGGTCCGTCCGGTGGGGACCAACGCCCCTGACCGGGGGGCCTGTCGACGGCACAGGCTGGGGCCATCAGCAACGAGTGACTCACCACCGGAGGCCACCATGTTCGCCAGCAGCAAGCGCAGCATCCATCCCAGCGACGCGGTCGCCCGCATCATGGTGTGGCCCGTGGCCACCGTCCCCGGCGAGGCCACCCTCCTGGAGGTCGCGGAGTCGCTGGCCGCGGACGGCATCGGGGCCATCTGCGTCGTGGAGAACGGCCACCTCGCCGGTGTCGTGTCCGAGCGCGACGTCGTCATCCACCTCGCACAGGGAGCCAACCCGGAGCACGTGACGGCTGCGGACGTGATGACCACGGACCTCGTCACGGCACACCCGGACGACCAGGTCCTCGACACGGCGCGGCGGATGGTCGAGGCGCAGATCCGGCACCTGCCTGTCATCGAGGAGGACAAGATCGCCGGCTTCGTCTCGATGCGGGACCTCTTCGAGGTGCTCATCGACGTCGCCTCCCACGAGGAGGACGTGGTCGTGGTCCCGAACGGCACCCGGGTCGTGGTGCGTCAGGACTGAGGGTGCCCCTGGAGCCGCCGCGGCACGTCAGTGCTCGAGGATCGGGTTGAGCTGGACGGTGCCCAGGGCTCGGGCGGCCTGCCGCGCACCGGCCCGGAGCGCGCCGGGCACGTCCGCGCCGTCGAGGTGGGCAGCCAGGAAGCCGGCCATGAACCCGTCCCCTGCCCCGTTGGTGTCGACCACGCGGGACACCGGCTCGGCGGCAACCTGGTGGCGTACGCGCTGGGCGTCCACCGCGATCGCGCCCTCCGCGCCCAGGGTGCACACCGCGACCTCGGTCCCCCGGGTCACGCAGGCCTCCAGGAGCTCCCACGGTGAGTCCACCCGGTCACCGTTCATGAAGGCGAAGGACGCAGCGTCGAGGAAGGGCGCGTGGAAGCTGCTGCGCCCGTCGTAGTCGTGGAGGTCGGTCCACAGCGGGACCCCGAGCGCGGCGACCCGCTCGATCGCGGCGCGCGACGGCTCGGACAGGTCGAGCACGACTGCGCGAGCACGAGCGACATCCGCGAGCAGCCGCTCCAGCGACTCTCCGAGCTCTGCCGCGTGGGGCACGTCCAGGTAGATGGAGACCCTCCCACCGTCTCGGTCCATCAGGTTCAGGTGCCGTTCGGTGGGGCCGTCCACGTGGGTGGCCACGGTCGGGATCGCGGCTCGGAGCAGGGCCTCCTCGATCGCGCCGGCTGCCGCGTCCGTGCCGAGCACCGTGTGGAGCACGACGTCCGTGCCGAGGTCACGCAGGTGCGCCGCCTTGCCTGCAGACGTCCCACCGACGAGCTCGCGATGCGCCGTGGCGAACTGCATGTGCGGTGTCGGGTCGGGCAGCTCCTCGAGGTCGACCACGAGGTTCCACGAGGCGGGACCGTGCACGACGACGTCACTCATCCGGGTTCTCCACGCACGCACCCTGCCACGGAAAGGGCGCGGGCTCGCCCCGGGCGGGGCACAATGCCACGATGACGTCCGTGCCCCGCGGGGCCCATCCGGAGCTGCGAGTCCGACTGGCCGCCGACACCTCCAGCGTCCCCGGAGCGCGCAGGTTCGTCGTCGACGGATTGCTGCAGTGGGGCCGCGAGCACCTCGTCGACGACGCCGCCCTGTGCGTCACCGAGATGGCAGCGAACTCCGCCCTGCACAGCGGCAGCCCCTACCTGCACGTCCGGTTGCGCGACCTCGAGCCGGCTGTGCGCGTCAGCGTGGAGGACGCCGGCGGGATGGTCCCGCTCGCGGCGGTGGGTCCGCCTCCTGTCACGAGCCAGGGCACCACCGGGCGCGGGCTCGCGATCGTGTCGGTGCTGGCGGAGTCCTGGGGCGTCGAGGAACGCGGCGATGGACGACGCGTCTGGGCCCACCTCGCCGGTGACGGTGTCGAGCACGCCGTACGCCCACCGGTGGTGGAGCACGGCGAAGGGACGCCACCGGAGCCGGTCGTCCTGCCCGCGGGCTGGGCGAGAGTGAGCCTCCTTCGGTGCCCGGTGCAGCCCGCGCTCCAGATCGACCAACGGCTCGACGACCTGGTCCGGGAGCTCCAGCTCATCGACTCCGCGGCGGGGCCGACCCCGCCACGGGAGCTGGGCCGGCTCATCGAGCAGCTGGTGACTCGCCCTGCCTTCGCGCGCCACCTGGGTCGTCGTACCGCCCTGGACGCCGCCGCGGCGGGGCTGGAGCACGTCGACATCGAGATGACGCTCCCCCGTGAGATGGCCGCGCTCGTCCGCGAGCTGCTTGCCGCCGACAACCTGGCAGACGAGATCAGCGAGACCCACCAGCTGCTCACCGCGCGGTCCACCCCGGAGATGGTGTCGCTGCGGACCTGGTTCGCCCACTCCATCGTCAGCCAGGCGGAGGACGATGCCGCGCCGGTGGCGTACGAGGACTGGCTGCTCGCCCGATCGAGCTGAACGTCGACCACCTCTCGTCAGGGCAGCGACAGCGGCGCCTCGGACACGAGCCAGGCCAGTGCCACCGCGCTGACCAGGCCGTAGGCAGCCAGCAGCGTGACGGGCAGCTCGTCCAGCACGACGAGACCTGCCAGCAGGACGAAGAACAGCACAGCAGCGGCCAGGGCCGAGGGCACCCCAAAGGCGCCTGCGCGGCCGGCGGGTACGGCACTCACGCGGTCAGCTCCTTGTCCTCGGTCAGGGCCGCGATCGGCAGCCAGTCGGCTCCGAGGAGCTGGGCGAGGTCGGCGAGGCCGGTGGTGTCGCTGCCCACGGTGTCGGAGGCCGCGGCGATCCGCTCCACCATCACCTTGCCCACCTGCTCCTCGACGGTGCCCTCGGCGTATGCGATGTGCCACGGCGAGACCTGGTGGTCGCGGTGCGTGCGGCCGGTCACCTGCCGCCCGGCGATGCCCGAGAAGCGGGCCTGGTGGAAGACACCGACTCGCGGCTCCGTGCTGGCCTGACGACCGTCGGCGAGGGTCTCGCCGGCGTGCAGGCTGATCGAGGCGACCGTCGTGAAGACGCAGACCTTGGCCTGCCCGGTCTGGAACCTGAGCCGCTCGGCCTCGGGATCGAACCGGTCGCGGCCGTAGATCGTGGCGACGTCGATGCCGGAGTCCCGCAGCCGGTCGGCGATCGGGTCGGCGGCGGTCGCGACGAACTCCACCGAGCACGCCACCTGTCGCTCGGCCTCGACCTGCTGGGCGATCCAGGCGACCGTCGAGTCGACGCGGATGAGCCCGGCCTTCTGCCGGAAGCGCAGGAGCGCGGCGCGACCCTTCGCGGTGTTGCGGCCGCGCCGGGCGATGTCCATCTCGCGGCAGAACTCTCCCCACTCGGCCTCGTACGCCGAGCGCTCCGCCGGCGTGAGCGCCACCGGCATGCCGGAGATCGGCACCGGCCCCCACGGTGCGGCACGGTGCAGCATCGCCGGGGGTCGCTCCTCGTCGAACCAGCCGCGCACCAGCTTGAGGTCCGCCGCGCGCCGCGCCGGGTCGGAGGTCCACGTCGCGCCGTAGCGTCCCCGTTCCACCCCGACGCCATGGCGCTCGAGCGCGGTGGCGAACATGTCGCCGGGCTGCGTCGCCGAGGTCCAGTCCCGCATCGACTCGCCGAGCACCTGCGCACAGGCGGGAGCGAGGTACGGCAGCTCGAGCGGGGTGTGGCCTGGCGTCGCGGTGGTCGCGATGACGAACGGCGCCTGGTCGTGCGGCTTGCCGTGTCCCGAGATCCGCGCCCAGAGCTTCCACCGCTTCGTCGTCGTACGACGCAGGGCGTGGGCCTCGTCCGCGATGATCACGTCCCAGGCGTGGTCCTTGACCTTCTCCAGCCGGTCCCACGTGATCACGACCCACTCGAGTCCGCCGTCGCCCAGCGCCGTGATCGTGCGGCACCAGTGGCCGATGGTGATCGCGGCGGGCCGGTCGGCCACGACCAGCACGCGGCGCGCGCCGCGGAGGTCGCCCACGGCCGTCGCCCCGAGGACCGCGGATATCGTCTTGCCCACGCCTGGCTCGTCGGCGAGCAGGAACTGCCGTCCACCCGCCGCGGCGCGCGCCGCGATCGCGTCGGCCGCCTCGAACTGGATCCGCCGGGGCTCGAGCGCGTCGGTCGGCTCGGGGCCGGGCGTCGGGTGGTCGGGGTTGAGCGTGTTCTCGATGAACCGACCGAGCGTCCAGGGCCCCGGCGAGTACGGCTCGAGGTGCGCGGGCAGGGCACGCCCGACGTGCAGGTGCGTCTTGACCGCGGGGTGCCAGGTGGCGCCGTCGACCTGCGTCCCGTAGGGGACGTCGAGCACCCACAGCCGCTCGCCTGGCCCGGCGACCGGCAGCGGTCGCGGGGACGCGCTGCGCCGACGGGCACCGGAACGTCGACGACTGGCCACCCCCGGACGGTAGCGGGGTCTCCTCCGCGAACAGTGCCGGCTCGCGAGAACGAGGTCGATCCGGGTTGGGGTCCCGACGCGTGCCAGCCCCGTCGCCTAGTCGCGGTGGGCCATGGAGACCCGGCCCATGGCGAAGATGCCCTGTTGCGGGAGCCAGAAGTCGCCCAGGCGGGCCTGCTGCTCCAGCGGTGCCGGGTCGCCGGCCGGCTCGCCGCGGATCGCGGCCGACGACTCGGCCACCCGCCAGATCCGGTAGGGGTTGGCCTTGAAGCGCTGCCCGTTCGAGGTGACGCCGGTCAGCCCCAGGCGTCCGGATCCCAGGCTGCGGGAGGCCAGCCTCCCCATCATCCTCAGGACAGGGGCCGAGTTCCACGCCGCCATCGGCATGGTGCAGCTCATGGCGTTCATCGCGCGGGTCATCGGGGTCGACTCCATGCGGACGCGCCAGTCGACCAGTCCCGGAGCAGCGATGTGCAGCTCGGTCGGGGACAACCAGGTGAGCGTGATCGGGGACAGGGTGGAGCCGGAGGTCCCGTCGCCGAACCAGCGAGAGCAGGCGAAGCTCGGCTGCGAGGTCTCGTAGAAGTGCCATCTGCCCGAGGGGTCGCGGTGCCAGATCGAGGTGAACGGGTCGCTCACGGAGCTGGCCGTCCATCGGCGCAGGCCCAGGACATGGCCGGAAGCGAACGGCACGGCCATCACGCCGTACCCGGAGACGCGCTCGTCGGTGCCCGCGGGCAGCCGCGGGTGCCTCTCCGCGGAGGTGGCCCATTCCTGCGGTGACTTCACGCTGTCGAACATAGGCCCACCCGGGTGGCTTGGCAGCCCCCTCGAGCCAGGCACCGCCGTGACCGCAGCGACACAGCGTCGTTGGACATGGCGAGACGAGCACCCCCCGACGGAAAGGCACCTCCCCCATGCGCCGAGTCCTTGGATCAGCCCTCCCCCTCGCGCTGGCCGCCGCGCTGCTTCACGGCGGCGCGGCCCAGGCCGCCACCAACGATCCCCTGCGCGACCTGCAGTGGGGCCTGGAGCAGGTCCGCGCCGAGCAGGCCTGGACCGCGACGAAGGGCGCCGGAGCCGTGGTGGCCGTGGTCGACACCGGGGTCGACTTCGCCCACCCCGACCTCAAGGCCAACCTCCTCCAGGGCGCGACCTTCACCGGTTGCCAGGGACAGTCGCCCTGCGGCAACGGTGACTACCGCGGCCCGGACGGCGAGAACAACGGCGACGAGCACGGCACCCACGTGGCTGGCATCGTCGCGGCGGTCACCGACAACAGCATCGGCGTGGCCGGCACCGCCCCGGACGCCAAGATCCTGCCGGTCAAGGTGCTCGAGGACGGCAGCGGCTCCTTCGAGGAGATCGCCGCCGGCATCCGCTGGTCGGCCGACCACGGTGCCGACGTCATCAACCTGAGCCTGGGCGCCCTGCCCGGTGTGCAGGCCCTGACGCTGACAGGCCTCGAGAGCTCGGTGACCGAGGCGATCGCCTACGCCAACAGCCGGGGCGTCGCGGTCATCGCGGCGGCAGGCAACACGGCGACCGCGCTGTGCAACACCCCGGCCTTCGAGCCCGGCGCTGTGTGCGTCGCCTCGACCGACCGCAACGAGGCGAAGAGCTGGTTCTCGGAGCTCCCGAACAAGCCCGACCTCAAGGCGGTCTCGGCCCCCGGTGGTGCCGGCCTCCTGTTCTGCGAGGACGACATCGTCTCGACCGTTCCGCTGGGCACCGGCAGCGCCGCCTGCGGCGAGAGCGACTACGACTTCTACGCCGGCACCTCGATGGCCACCCCGCACGTCGCGGGCGTCGCGGCGCTGCTCTTCGCGCAGGGCCGCAACCTCGCAGAGGTCGAGGACGTGCTGCTCACCACGGCGCGGCAACCCCTCACCGACGTCACCGGCGTCTACTCGCCGGTCTTCGGCTGGGGCATCGTCGACGCTGCTGCGGCCACGGCGACGCCGGTCACCACCGCTTCAGCGCCCACCAAGGGCCGGGGCGGCAAGGGGGGCAGCAAGCCCCGCCGCTGAGGCACTGGGCTCACGCGGATCGCTCGATGGTCGTCACCACGCTCGTGACCGATGGCCGCTCGGGGGTCGAGGAGAACCCGAAGCGACAAGGTGGGTCCACCGGCGCGAGGGTGCCGAGGTCAGTGCCTCGCCACTCCCCCTGGATCGCCGTGACCCCCACGACGGAGGTCGCGCCGTACCACTCCCGCCGGTCGCCACCTGCGGTCCCTCGCGTGCGCACGCCGCGGAGCACGACACGGGCCACCGGGTCGACGACACCGCACCAGGCAGGCGAGGTCGCGACGCGAGCCGGCACGAGGGCGAGCGCCGCCCCCAGCGGCGTACGCCCTCCCACCGTCAGGCGGAGGGACAGTGACGGCGTCGTGACCTGCCAGCCGTCGGCCGTGTCGGCGACCGTCACCGGCTCGAGGACCTGCTCGTCGAAGGAGTAGGTCGCCGCGACGAAGTCGCGCACCCGGTCGTCGGGCGCCAGCAGCACACGGTGACCCGAGGCGTCCTCGACCATGACGTCCGCGAACCCACCCCACGGCGAGTCGTCCCAGCGCCCCACGACCACGCGGACGCCGCTCGTGCTGCCGACGCCGGCGATCCGGCCGCTGAAGCGCTCCCGCACCCGCCCCTGCTTCACGGGGCGACGAGCCCGGTGGGATCGCGACCGTCGGCAGCCAGCCCGCGCGCCACGCCCGCGCGGTCCTCGTCAGAGCGGTTCTGGCTCAGCTTGGCCTTGGCCTCGACGCTCTCCACGACCAGCTCGACGCCGACGATGGGCCGGAGGTTCTTGTCGACGTAGTCCTCCGGAGCGTCCGCCACCGCCCAGGGCTCCGCGCGATCACCCTCGTGCCGGTCGGTGAGGCGCGTGACCAGCCCGCGCACCCACTCGGGGTCGTCGTGGACGGTGATGCGGCCGCGCAGGTGGACCACGGAGTAGTTCCACGTCGGCACGACCTTGCCGTGCTCGGCCTTGGAGGCATACCAGCTCGGGCTGACGTAGGTGTCCGGCCCGGTCACGATCGCGAGGGCCGGCGCACCGTCGACGATCCGGCGCCAGTGTCCGTTGGCGCGGGCGAGGTGGCCGACGAGGCGCTCGCCCTCCCACAGGACCGGCAGGAAGGTCGCGTCCGGGAAGCCGTCGTCCCCCACCGTCACCAGCTGAGCGGCGGCGACCGCCTGGACGAAGGGGCGTACGTCGTCCTCGTCCATCACGTTGAAGCGCGGCACGTAGAGCTGCGCGGCTGCCGGGATGTTGGCCATGCGACCATCCTGCCCGTTGGGGTGACCCGCTGTCGGTGCCGGGCGGCAGGATGGACGCATGCTGCTCGCCGAGCTCGTCGCGACCTCCGTCACCGTCGCCGCCACCCGCTCCCGCAAGGCCAAGGTGGCTGCGCTGGCGGAGACGCTCGCGCGCGTCGAGGCCGACGAGCTCGAGGTCGTCGTGTCCTACCTCGGCGGCGCGCTGCGCCAGCGGCGTACGGGTCTGGGCTGGCGCGGGGTCAGCGACCTGCCCTCCCCCGCCGACGAGCCGTCGTTGAGCGTGCTGGAGGTGCACGAGGCCTTCGAGGCGATGTCCCGGCTCGCCGGCGCGGGCTCACAGCTCGCGCGCAAGCAGGCCGTGGACGACCTGTTCGGTCGGGCGACCGCGCCCGAGCAGGCGTGGCTGCGCGCGATCGTCACCGGCAACGTCCGCCAGGGCGCGCTCGACGCCGTCACCCAGGAGGCCGTGGCACAGGTCGCCGAGGTCCCGCTGGCAGCCGTACGCCGTGCCGCGATGCTCGCGGGCAGCACGGTCGCGGCTGCCGGGGCGGCGTTCGAGGGCGAGGAGGCCCTCGCCGCGATCGGCCTCGAGGTCGGCCGCCCGATCATGCCGATGCTCGCCTCCAGCGCGCCCGACGTGGCGGCGGCGATGGCCGGGCTGTCCCCCGACGGCTCCGTGGAGGTCGCGATCGACACCAAGCTCGACGGCATCCGGATCCAGGTGCACCGCGACGGCGACGAGGTGCTGGTGGTCACCCGCAGCCTCGACGACATCACCGGACGCCTGCCCGAGGTGGTCCAGGTGGCCCGCGCGCTGCCCGCCGAGCGCTTCGTCCTCGACGGCGAGGCGCTGGCCCTGACCGACGACGGGCGCCCGATGGCCTTCCAGGACACCGCGAGCCGCACCGCGCAGGACACCGGCGTCCCGGTCACGCCCCACTTCTTCGACCTGCTCCACGTCGACGGGCGTGACCTGCTCGACGCCCCCGGCCACGAGCGCCTGGCCGCTCTCGACGCGCTGGTGCCCGAGCAGCACCGCGTGCGCCGCCTCGTCACCGCCGACCCTGGTGCCGCCGACACCTTCGCGGCCGACTCCGTGGCCGCGGGCCACGAGGGCGTCGTCGTCAAGGACCTGTCCGCACCCTACGCCGCCGGCCGCCGCGGGTCGGCCTGGGTCAAGGTCAAGCCGGTGCACACGCTCGACCTCGTCGTGCTCGCCGTCGAGTGGGGCTCGGGCCGGCGCGAGGGCTGGCTCTCCAACATCCACCTCGGCGCGCGCGACCCGGCCTCGGAGACCGGCTTCGTGATGCTCGGCAAGACCTTCAAGGGCATGACCGACGAGATGCTCGCGTGGCAGACCGAGCGCTTCACCGAGCTCGCCCTCTCCCCCGCGACCATGCGCGAGGGCTACGTCGTGCCCCTGCGGCCCGAGCAGGTCGTGGAGATCGCCTTCGACGGCCTCCAGCGCTCCACCCGCTACCCCGGCGGCGTCGCGCTGCGCTTCGCGCGCGTCATCCGCTACCGCAACGACAAGCGGCCCGACGAGGCCGACACCATCGAGACGGTGCGCGCGCACATCGCCGACTGAGGGCCGCTTCTCATCGCACGTCCGCTCGTGGGTGGCGGCATACGACCGGCGAGTCGCCGTGGGTGGCGGCATACGACCGGCGCGCGACGACTTTCGATGTCGTGTGCCGCCAGGGTGGGCGTTGCACGTGTTGTGTGCCGCCAGGGTGAGCGACGGAGGTGTCGCACGTCCGCTCGTGGGTGGCGGCATACGACCGGCGAGTCGCCGTGGGTGGCGGCATACGACCGGCGCGCGACGACTTTCGATGTCGTGTGCCGCCAGGGTGGGCAATGAAGGTGCCGTGTGCCGCCAGGGTGAGCGACTGAGGGCGCACGTCCGCTGGTGGGTGGCGGCATACGACCGGCGAGTCGCCGTGGGTGGCGGCATACGACCGGCGCGCGACGACTTTCGATGTCGTGTGCCGCCAGGGGTGGGCGACGGAGGTGTCGTGTGCCGCCAGGGGTGGGCGACGGAGGTGTCGTGTGCCGCCAGGGTGGGCGACGGAGGTGTCGTGTGCCGCCAGAGTCAGCAGGATGACGAAGTCCTCGGGCCCTGTGAGGGGCGGAGGCCCGCTCAGCCCCGCGGCTTCGCCAGCCGGCAGCCGGGCGTCCCGAGGTCGAAGGACCGGTCCGCGCCGACGCAGGTGAGCAGCCACGAGGTCTGCTGGCCGTAGTTCATGTGGCGGACCATCCGGACGTCGCCGCGACGGTTCTCCTCGCACGCGGAGTCGATGCAGCGGCGGCCGCCGACGTAGCCGGTGTTCGCGATGCCGACGACGAGGCCGGTGTCGCGGGAGACGATCGGCGAGCCGGAGTAGCCACCCCGGATCGCGCAGCCGTCGCGTGCGGGCAGCCGGATCGAGCGCCACCAGTCCCAGTCCTGCTCGTGCAGCCGGTACGCCGTCCCGGTGGTGGTGCAGGCACGCTGCTCGCGCCAGTAGCCGGAGGGGATGCGCACCTCGTCGCCGCGCGACGGCCCGCTGGTCGCCAGGGACAGCGGGGTGACACCGCCGGCGGCGAGGTCGGCGTACGTCTCGCGCAGCTGCAGGACGGCGAGGTCGGTGCGGTACATCGAGGCGTAGAGCAGCCGGACGCCGCGGACGGTCATGGTGACGTCACCTCGGCCGTCGAGCAGCTCGATCCGCCGCCACTGCTCCTGGTCGACCAGCGTCTCGCGGGCGCCGAGGAAGGGCCGGCGCACGCAGTGGCCGTTGGTGATGACCACGGCGCGGTCGTCGTCGAGCGCGGAGGGCCAGCGCACGACGGCTCCCGAGCAGCCCGGCAGCCGAGCCGTGCCTTCGAACCGGCCGGTCTCGACGGCCCCGGCAGGGGGTACGGCGCCGAGCACGGCCCCCGCCAGCACGAGGAGCAGCAGCCTGGACAACGTGCGTCGGAGTCGGGAAACGGCCATGTCGCATGCAACCACACGACCGGTTCGTGACAGCCGTTTACATAGGATGCATCCCATGAGCTCCGAGTCGACGTCCCCGACCGTCGCCGGGCGCGGGGGCACCGCGGCCACCCGTCGGCGGCTGCGCGAGGCCGAGATCATCTCCGCGACCCGCCGGCTCTTCGACGAGCGCGGGGTCCGCGACGCGCAGATCGAGGACATCGCCCGGGCGGTCGGGATCAACCGGGCGATCATCTACCGCCACTTCACCGGCAAGGAGGAGCTCTTCAGCCTCACGCTGGTGCAGTACCTCGACGAGCTCCGGGTGGCGCTCGAGGACGCCGCCCGGACGACCGACGAGCCGCGGGCGCAGCTCGAGCGCCTGGTCGAGGCGTTCGTCGACTACGGCCTGGCCCACCCGGCGTTCGTGGACTGCGCCCAGGCGATCATGCGCCGCCCAGGAGGTGACCTCCTGGAGGAGGTCAGCGAAAGCGCGATGTACCGCCTCGGCCAGGCCATCGGCGGCTGCCTGTCCGTGCTGACCCACACCATCGAGTCAGGGGCCGAGAAGGGCGACTTCCACGTCGACGACCCCGGCCTGCTGGCCAACATGCTCTACGCGAGCGGCCTCGGCACGCTGCAGCTCGGCCGGGTCGCGATGCTCGTCTCCGAGGAGGCACCCGGCGTGCCGCGCATCAGCCGGGTCACCGCCGAGCAGGTGCGCGACCACATGGTCGCGACCGCGCTGGCCGTCGCGGCCGGCGGGCCGCACGGCCGCTGACCGCACGGTCAGCGCGAGAGGTCAGCGCGAGAGGTGCTTCGCACGGGCGAAGCAGAACACGCCGTAGGCCGCGATCCCGAGGCCGATCGCGATGAGCAGCACCTGGCCGAAGGGGAACTCGAGGACCTTCTGCAGCGCCTGGTCGAGGCCGCCCGACTTCTTGGCGTTGTGGGTGATCGCGGCGTAGACGAAGAGGCCACCGACGAGGCCGATGGCGATGCCCTTGGCGATGTAGCCGACCTTGCCCATCATCACGTAGGCCGAGCCGTCCTGGCCGGACTGGCCCTGGGCGTCGAGGTGCTCCCGGAACTTCTCGGTCCAGCCGCGCACCACCAGCGACCCGCCGTAGCCGATGATCGCGAGGCCGACGGCGCCGACGATCCAGGGCCCCGCCGGAAGGTCCATCAGCTTGGCGGTCGTCGAGTCGGTGCCGCCCTTGCCTCCGCCACCCGATCCGGTGGCGGTCTGCAGGGCGCTCCAGCCGATCGCGCCGTAGATGATCGCCTTGCCCAGCGACGTCGCGCGCTTGCGCCACCGCTTGGCGTCGTCGGACTCCTCGCGGTAGCCGAACGCGAACTCGAGCAGGCGCCAGACGACGAGGAAGAACATCCCGATGGCGACGCCCCAGACCAGCACGCCGCCGAGCGGCTGCTGGGAGAGGTAGTGCAGGGCGCCCTGGTTGGAGGCCTGGTCCTCCTTGTCGCCGAGCGCGAGCTGGATGGCGAGCCAGGCGACGAGCAGGTGGACGACGCCGTACGCCACCAGGCCGATGCGGATCGCGTGGTCGAGCCAGTCGCTCTGGTGGACCTGCTCGGCGGTGTGGGAGGCGGCGTTCATGACACCGATTCTAGGCCTCCGGACGCCGCGCGCGATGCCCCCTTCGGGTGAGTCGAGGGGGACTCAGACGAGGCTGGCGCGGTCGCGCATGATGGAGCCGAGCAAGCCGTTGACGAAGGCCGGTGAGTCGTCGGTCGAGAGGTCCTGCACCAGGTGCAGCGCCTCACTGACCGCGACCGTCTCCGGCACGTCGTCGTCGCCCCACAGCAGCTCGAAGACCCCGATGCGCAGCACGTTGCGGTCGACGGCCGGCATCCGGCTGAGCGTCCACCCCTTGCTGTAGGTCGTCAGCACCTCGTCGATGCGGTCGCGGTGCTCGACGACGCCACGCACGAGCGTGCCGGTGTAGTCGTTCGTCGGGCCTTCCCCGGCCTCGATGGCGCGCTCGAGCGCCACCACGGGGTCCTCGGAGCGGAGCTCCGAGGCGAACAGGATGTCCAGCGCGCGCTTGCGGGCCTTGGAACGGGCAGCCACGTGCGGCGCTCAGCCCTTGACGCGGCCGAGGTAGGACGAGTCGCGGGTGTCGACCTTGACCTTCTCGCCGGTGGTGATGAACAGCGGCACCGCGATGGTGTGGCCGGTCTCGAGCGTGGCGGGCTTGGTGCCGCCGGTGGAGCGGTCGCCCTGCAGGCCCGGCTCGGTCTCGGCGATGAGCAGCTCGACGGAGGCGGGCAGCTCGATGAAGAGCACGCGGCCCTCGTTGGTGGCGACGATCGCCTCCTGGTTCTCCAGCATGAAGTTCTTCGCGTCGCCCACGACCTCGGGCGCGACCTCGAGCTGCTCGTAGGTGCTGGTGTCCATGAAGACGTAGGACGTGCCGTCGTTGTAGAGGTACTGCATGGTCCGCTTGTCGACGTTGGCCGTCTCGACCTTGGTGCCGGCGTTGAAGGTCTTGTCGACGTTCTTGCCCGACTCCACGTTGCGGAGCTTGGTGCGCACGAAGGCCGGGCCCTTGCCGGGCTTCACGTGCTGGAACTCGACGACGGACCAGAGCTGACCCTCGATCTTGAGGACCATGCCGTTCTTCAGGTCGTTGGTGCTTGCCATGGTTCTCTGCTCGCCTTCGTCGCTGTGTGTGATGTCAAAGAGTGTCAAAGAAAGTGCGTGCGCCGGCCCGTGGGCCCGGCGCCGACGCGCAAGTCTAGTCGCGGCCGACGAGAGCCATGAAATGCTCGGCGTGCGCCTCCGTGGTCCCCCGTGGGTTGCGTCTCCACGCGCCGTTGCCCGGCAGCAGCATCGCGAGCCAGAACGCCCCGAACAGCGGGCGGTAGGCGGCCATCCGCTCCCGCCCCTCCTCGTCGAGCCCGACCGCCTCGGCCAGTGCGTGGGCGTCGTACACGCCGGGGAGGCGGCTGCCGAGGTGCTCGACGTGGTCGGCGAGCTCGTACGCCGGGTCGGTGAGGCCGCCGTCCTCGAAGTCGAGGAGCCGGGCGGCTCGGCCGTCCCACATCACGTTGGCCGGGTTGAGGTCGGCGATCCCGAGCGCGGAGAGACGCGGCTCCGGCAGCGGCGGGTCGGCGAGGTACGCCCGGGCGACGTCCAGGGTCTCGGCGACGAGCCCCTCGTCGCGGCACTCCCCCAGGTCGTGGTCGTCGGCGAGCCACTCCGACAGCACCCCCGCCAGCGCGCGGGCGCCGTACCTCCGCTCGCCGATCCCGGCCTCCTGCACCGCCTCGACGGGTACGTCGTACAGCCGGCGCAGCGACGCCCCGAGGGCCTGCGTCTGGTCGGCCGTCAGCGGGCGGGGCTCGAGGTGCGAGCCCGGGAGCCGCTCCATGACGATCACCGGTGTCTCGCCGTCCTCGCGTCGCAGCGGTCGCGGGGCCAGGCCCGGCGCGTGCTCCGCCAGCAGCGTGAGGCACGCCCACTCGCGCTCCGCCTGGACGTCGTGGTCGGCGACGAACTCCTTGCGGACCTCGGTCTCGCCGATGGTGAGGCGGTGGGTCGAGGTCTGCACCCGGCTACGGTGGCACACATGCGAGTCACCATCTTCGGCGGACACGGCAAGGTCGCACTCCTCCTGGCTCCGATGCTGGTCGAGGCCGGGCACGAGGTCACCTCGGTCGTCCGCAACCCCGACCACGTCGCCGACGTGGAGGCGACCGGCGCCACGGCCCTCGTCTCCTCGGTCGAGGACGCCGACACCGCCGCGCTCACCGGGCTGCTGTCCGGCCAGGACGCTGTCGTCTGGTCCGCGGGCGCCGGCGGGGGCGACCCCGAGCGCACCGACGCCGTCGACCGCGACGCCGCGATCCGCTCGATGGACGCCGCCGAGGCCGCGGGCGTGCAGCGCTACGTGATGGTCTCCTTCTCGGGCGCGTCCGCCGACCACCTGGTGCCCGAGGACGACCCGTTCCGCCGCTACCAGGACGCCAAGATCGCCGCCGACGAGCACCTGCGCGACACTGACCTCGCCTGGACGGTCCTGGGCCCGGGCGCGCTGACCACCGACCGCTCCGACGGGAGGGTCAACCCGGAGGCGTCCTCGCGGAACGGCGACCAGGCCCCGCGCGAGCTGGTGGCACAGGTCGCCACGGCCGTGCTCGCCGACGACCGGGCCGCGCGGAGGACGCTCGTCTTCGGCGCCGGCGACGTCCCGATCGACACGTGGCTGGACAGCCTCGGCTGAGCCCCGCCTGGGTGGCGTCTAGGACGGCGCGCCGTGGCAGGTCCCCGAACCGCTCTCGTCGAGCGTCTTCCCCGGGATCGGCAGGAAGGTCCAGTCGTAGCTGCCGCTGCTGAGCGTCAGCCTGAGGACGCCGTGGGCGTCGATGCTGCGCACCTGACTGTTGGCCGCAGTCGAGCTGAAGGAGCGGAAGTCCTTGCCGCCGGTGCCGACCACGAACTCGCGGATGCCGTAGGTCGGGTCGGCGACCCCCGAGGGGTTCTGAGGCGCGAACCGCTCGTAGTCGTGGTCGTGGCCGTTGAGCACCAGCTCGGCGCCATCCGCGTAGAGGGACTTCCAGAAGGCGTCCGTCGACGAGTCGTTGCCGTGCTCCCCCGAGCTGAAGCGCGGGTGGTGCCACATGGCGATCGTGCAGGGCCGGGTGCTCGCGGCGAGGTCGGCGCGCAGCCACTGCTCCTGCACCGACCCCGCCCCGCAGCCCCCGACGTACGTGCAGTTGCTGTTGAGCACCACGACGTGCCAGTCGGTGCCGATGTCGTAGCTGTACCAGCCCTTGCCCGGCTCGCCTGCCGCGGCACCGAAGTAGGCGAAGTAGGGCGCGGCGGTCGACGACTTGAGGTACTCGTGGTTGCCCACCACCGGCCTCGTGCGGTCCTTCACCACCCCCCAGGTCGGCTGGTAGCAGTTGGCGTAGTCGGCCGCGGTGCCGTCGGGGTAGGCGTTGTCACCGAGGGTGAAGACGGTGCCGGCAGTCGCGTTGACCAGGGCGGCCGTCGCGCTGTCCTCCGTGAAGTCACAGGTGGCGATGTCCCCGGCCCCGACCAGCACGGGCGGCGTCGGCGTGCCCGGGGTGGTCGGACCGGTGGTCGGTGTGGGGGTCGGCGTCGGGGCCGAGGTCGTGGGCGTGGGCGTGGTGCCGGGCTTGCGCCCGGCCGGACGGAGCGCGGTCATCCACCCGCCCAGCGCGCGGGCCGAGCTCACCCGCCAGGTCAGGGCGCCCGTGGCTCCGACGTCCTGCTGCGACTGGTAGGCGTGCTCCGACGCCGTGCCGCGCGTGATCTCCCACGCCTCGGTCCAGCCCCCGGGCGGGGTCGTCGTGAACCGACCCCCGGCCGCGCCGAGGCTGCCGACGAGCATGGTGCCGCTCCGCGTCGTCGTGACGCCCGGCACCTCGAGCCGCTTCGTGGACCCCTTGCTCGTCATCGACACCGTCGAGTCGAGCGGGTGGTCGCGGTCGACGCCCACGTAGCGCGCCACCCCACCGCTCCACGTCTGGCGCGTGCTCAGGCTCCAGGACCAGCTCGCCGTCCGGGAGTCCGCAGCGGTCACGACGCGGAAGTACGCGAACATGGTGGTGCCCCGGCCGGCCCTCAGCCGACCGGGGAGCAACGAGGTCCATCCGTCCGGAACGGCACTGACCTTGGGCGCGCGGCCGGTGGAGAAGCTCGCCACCAGCAGGTCCCCGGCCGTGGTGCCGGCGGGCTTCGTCAGGGTGACCGCACGCGTCGCCTTGGCATGTGCTGCGGACGTGCGTCCGCCGTACTCCACTCCCTTCTCGGACGCCGCCTCCTCCGCCGTCCAGGCGCCCACCCACGCCAGGGCGAGCACCAGGCCCAGCGAGAGGCACAGGCCGAGGGTGAGGTTGGCCGTTCGCGTGAGCAGTCCGCGGTGGGTCCGGGAACGTGTCGCGTGCATCGGCGCAACCCCCCCCTCGTGCAGGAGATGACGGGCAGCCACACCACGTTAGTGGGGTCCTGACGCGTCCTGCATCGCCAAAATGTGCGTCACTGCTCGGCGAGCAGGCCTGGGAGCTCACCGGTCAGCTGACGGGCGAGGTAGCCCAGCGGCCCCACGGACGCTGCCAGGCGGTCCCCCGCAGCGCCGTGCAGGTAGGCGCCCCACACGGCGGCCTGCGCAGGTTCGGCGCCTCGCGCGAGGAGCCCGGTCACGATGCCTGCCTGGACGTCACCCGACCCGGCCGTGCCGAGACCCGCGTTCCCGGCCTCGACACGCCACAGGTCGTCGGCGCGGGCCACGAACTTGGTGGGCCCCCCGCACACGACGACGGCCCGGGTCCGGCGGGCCAGGGTCGTGGTGTGCCTGGCAAGGTCGGGCTCGACCTCCACCTCGTCGAGCTGGAGGCATTCCGCGAGCTCGGTGGGGTTGACGGTGAGCACCACGGGATGCGCCGACCCGGCGAGCCGCTCGGGTCCGCCGGTGACGTACGCCGTCGCGAGCGCGTCGAGCACGACCGTGCTCTCCAGGTGCGGCAGGAGGCGACCCACGAGCTCCGCCGCGACGTCGGTGTCGGTGAAGCCGGGGCCCAGCAGCACGGCGCTGCTCCCCCGCGCCCACTCCAGGATGCGATCGGCTCCGGCAGCGTCGATGTTGCCCGAGCCGTCCTCGAGCGCCCCGGTGACCATGAGCTCGGGCGCACTGACGGCGAGCGAGGGCGCGCACGAGCGAGCCGTGACGAGCTGGACCTTCCCCGCGCCCACGCGCAGGGCGGCCTCGGCTGCGAGCAGACCGGCTCCAGGCGTGTCCCTGCTCCCGGCGACCAGCACCAGCCGGCCCCGCTCCTCCTTGTCGGACCCCGGGGCCGGCAGCGGCCAGTCGCGGAGGACCCCGCGATCGACGAGCACACCGTCAGGCATCCTGCGGCTCCTCGGCACGGTCGGGCTCCCGGGTCTTCTCCGCCGGCCCCGCGGACAGGTGGCTGTCGTCGGCGAACTCCTGCAGCACCAAGCCGTCCTCGCTCCTGAGGTAGCGCGTGATCGACGCGTTGGAGATCTGGGTCGACCGGTCGATCTCGAGCAGCTCCGCCTCGTCGAGCCCCTCCAGCGCGTAGCGGAACGACATGATCACGGCCTGGTGCGTGAACAGCCACACGCGCCGACCGTCGTACCCCTCCCGCAGGTCCGCGAGCAGGCTCCGCACCCGCAGCACGACGTCCGCCCAGCTCTCGCCCGACGGCGGCTGGTAGTAGAACTTGCCGACATGTGAGCGCCGCTCGGCCTCCTCGGGATATCGGCCGCGGATGCCCTTGCCGGTGAGGCCGTCGAACAGGCCGAGGTCCCGCTCGCGCAGCCGCTCGTCCAGGAGCACCTCGAGGCCAAGCTCGTCGAGGGCCGCGCGCGCGGTGTCCGCCGCCCGCCGGTAGGGCGAGCTCAGGACCAGGTCGGGCTTCGTCGTGTCGTCCAGCCCCGCGACCCAGCGACCCAGCGTGCGCCCCTGCTCCTCACCGTTCGGGGACAGCTCCACGTCGGCGTCCCGTGCGGACAGCTCGAGCCGGTCGGCGTCAGCGTCACGCGCCTCGGTGTCGGCAAGGTTGCCCATGCTCTCCGCGTGCCGCACGAGCACCAGCTCGTGAGGTCCTCGTCGTCCCTGCAGAACCCCGACCAGACCCACCATCTACTCCTCGCGTCGCGCACTCCTGACAGGAGGACCGTTACCCCAGGTCGCTCGCCGGGATGCGCGCCCTGGTGACCTCGGGCCAGAACCCGGTGCCGGGCAGACCGCTCAGGTGGTCATCTGGACGTGGCGGCGTCGTAGTGGTTGAGGACCTGGCCCGCGGTCAATGCCGTGGGGTAGACGGCCACCTCGTCCACGGCTCCGTTGAAGTAGCTGTCCGAAGTGGCACCCGAGCGACCGATCGCGAGCATGCCGGTGCTGGTGTTGACGGTGCCCGTGAAGGTCGTCGTGGCGACCGCCGTGCCGTTGACGTAGAGGATCAGCCGGTCGCCGAGGCGCACGAGGACCAGGTGGCTCCACGCCGTGGTGCTCGGGGCCGTCGTGCTGGTCGCGGTGACGTTGGTCGACCCGACGAACACCGTGGCGCGCCACCGCCCGGAGGACGTGAGGGACAGGCGGTACTGCCAGCCCGGGTAGCCGCTCGTGTTGCCCTTCTGCACCACCGCGCCGCCCACGCTCCCGACGGCCGCCGGCCTCGCCCAGGCCTCGACCGAGAAGTTCTGAGTGGTGAAGTTGAGCGAGTCCCGGTTGTCGACGCGCACGTAGCCGGTGCTCCCGTCGAGGCGTACGGCGGTGTCGCCGTCGCCCGCGACTCCCGGCAGGCCGCGGGTGACCCCGCCGACCACCGTGGCCGTCGGACCACCCGTGGCGTCGGCCGTCGTCGTCCCCGAGGCCTCGCCCAGTCGCCAGTAGCCGATCGCACCGTCCCAGAGGACGGTGTCGCGGTAGCCGGTCCCCGAGGGTGGCAACGACGTCCCCGGCTGGACGGTGATGTAGCCCGCCCGCGTGACGGTGTCGGAGCCGTTGCCGTTCGACGCCTGCAGCGTGACGCTGTAGGTGCCCGCGGTCGCGTAGTTGTGCACTGGGCTCTGGGACGTGGACGTCGTGCCGTCGCCGAAGTCCCACAGCCAGCTGGTGGGACTGCCGGTCGACGTGTCGGTGAACGTCACCGGCACCGGTGCCGTTCCGCTGGTCGGGTTCGCGGTGAAGGAAGCGGTCGGTGCGGCGTTGGGCGACGGAGCGTCGTGGCACGAGCCCGTGCCACTGTCGTTGAGCGTGCTTCCGGGGATCGGCAGGAAGTTCCAGTCATAGCTCCCGCTGTTGAGCGTGAGCTTGAGGACGCCGTACGAGCTCACGCTCCGGACCACGCTGTTGGGGGCCACCGAGCCGAAGGTCCGCAGCTCCGCGCCACCGGTCCCGACCACGATCTGACGCATCCCGAACGCCGTGTCGACGGCACCGGAGGGGTTCTGGAGCGCGAACCGCTCGTAGTCGTGCTCGTGCCCGTTGAGGATCAGCTCGGCACCGTCCTCGTAGAGCGCCTGCCAGAAGGCGGTCGTGATCGGGTCGAAGCCGTAGATGCCCGAGCTGTAGCGCGGGTGGTGCCACATGGCGACGGTGCAGGGCCTGGTGCTGGCCCTCAGGTCGGCCCGAAGCCACTGCTCCTGGGGCGACCCCGCCTGGCACCCGCCGACGAACGTGCAGTTGCTGTTGAGCACCACGACGTGCCAGTCCGTGCCGATGTCGTAGCTGTACCAGCCCTTGGCCGGATCTCCGGCCGAGGCGCCGAAGTAGGAGTAGTAGGGCGCGGCGTTCGTGGTGTTGTAGTCGTGGTTGCCGGCCACGGGGCGGGTGCGGTTCTTGAACGCACCCCACACCGGGTCGTAGCAGTTGGCGAACTCGGCCGTGGTGCCGTTGAGATAGGCGTTGTCCCCCAGGGTGAACACCGTGCCGGGGGTCGCGTTGACGATGGCTCCCGTCGCCGTGTCCTGGGTCACCGAGCAGTCGGCGATGTCACCGGCGCCCACGAGCACGTTGGCCCCGTCGGCCTGCACGGTGACGACGTCGGTCCTGGTCACGGTGTCCGACCCGGAGGCGTTGGTCGCCTTCAACGACACGGTGTACGTCCCCACGGCGGTGTAGGTGTGCGACGGGTTCTGGCCGGTTGCCGTGCCACCGTCGCCGAAGGTCCACAGCCAGCTGGTCGGCGACCCGGTCGAGGTGTCGGTGAAGTCCACGACGAGCGGGGTGACCCCCTGGGTCGGCGACAGGGTGAAGGACGCCGTCGGGGCCGGAGTGGGGGGTGCCTGGACGGTCACCACGTCGGTCCTGGTCACGGTGTCGGAGCCCGCAGCATTGGTCGACCTCAGCGACACCGTGTAGGTCCCAGTGCCCATGTAGGTGTGCGACGGGTGCTGCGCGGTCGACGTCTCGCCGTCGCCGAAGGTCCACAGCCAGCTCGTCGGCGATCCGGTCGAGGTGTCGGTGAAGTCGACCCGCAGTGGCACCGTGCCCTGCGTCGGGGTGAGGGTGAAGGATGCCGTCGGCGGCGTCACAGGCGCCGCCTGCACCGTGACCACGTCGGTCCTGATCACCGTGTCAGAGCCCGCGGCGTTCGTGGCCCTCAGCGACACCGTGTACGTCCCCGCACCCGCGTAGGTGTGCGACGGGTTCTGCGACGTCGAGGTTCCCCCGTCACCGAAGTCCCACGACCACGACGTCGGCGACCCGGTCGAGGTGTCCGTGAAGTCCACCACCAGCGGCGCAGTGCCCTGGTCCGGCGACACGGTGAACGACGCCGTCGGCGCCGAGGTCGGCGCCGGCTGCACGGTCACCACGTCCGTCCGCGTCACGGTGTCCGACCCCGAGGCGTTCGTCGCCTCGAGCGACACCGTGTAGGTCCCCGTGCCCATGTAGGTGTGGGACGGGTTCTGCAGCGTCGACGTCTCGCCGTCCCCGAAGGTCCACAGCCAGCTCGTCGGCGATCCGGTCGAGGTGTCCGTGAAGCTCACGACCAGGGGCACCGTGCCCTGGTTGGGCGACACCGTGAACGACGCCGTCGGGGCAGGCACAGGCGCCGCCTGCACCGTCACCACGTCGGTGCGTGTCACCGTGTCCGAGCCCGAGGTGTTGGTGGCCTTCAGGGACACCGTGTAGGTCCCCGCACCCGTGTAGGTGTGTGAGGGGTTCTGGGCCGTGGAGGTCGCCCCGTCGCCGAAGTCCCACGACCACGAGGTGGGCGACCCGGTCGAGGTGTCCGTGAAGGCGACCGCCAGCGGCGCGGTGCCCTGCGTCGGAGTCAGCGTGAACGACGCCGCCGGCGCCGGAGGCGGTGGCGGCGCCGCCGGCCGGAGCGCCGTCATCCAGCCCACGAGCGCGCGTGCCGCGCTGACGGTCCACGTCTGGCCGCCGGACGCTCCCGCCGTGGTCTGCGCGCGGTAGGCGTGCTCGGACGCCTTGCCGGCTCCGGTGTCCCATGCCTCCGTCCACCCCGCGGGCTGGGTGAAGGTGACGGTGGCGCTGTCTGCGCCGACGCCGCCGACGAGCATCGTCCCGCTGGTGGTCGTCGTGACGCTCGGCAGCGTGATGGTCGACTTGGTGGCGCCGCCGCTCGCCACCGTCACCGACGTGTCGACGGGATGCGTCGTGTCCACGCCGACGTACCGCGCCATGCCTCCGCTCCACGTCTGTGCCGTGCCCAGGACCCACGTCCAGCTCGTCACGTCGGCGTCCGCTGCGGTGACGACGTGGTAGAACGCGAACGTCTCGACACTGTTGCCCGCGCGCACCCTCGTGGTCAGCAGCGAGGTCCACCCCGCCGGCGTCGTCGTGACGGTCGGCGCGTTGTTCGAGGTGAAGCTCGCCACCAGCACGTCCCCGGTCGTCGTGCCGGTCGGCTTCGTCAGCGCCACCGCCTGCGTCGCCGTGGTCCGCGCGACCGAGGTGGATCCCCCGAAGCTCACCGCTCCCGCGGCCGCCGCCCTCTCGGCCGGCACCACCCCGACCCAGGCGAGGGCGAGGAGCAGACCGAGGAGGGAGCCCAGCACCGCGCGTCGCGGTCCGGACGCCCGCGAGCGACGGTGGGTGTCGAGGGAGGGTGCTGTCCGGCGCATGCGTCACCGTAGGTCGGTGCCGGCGGTCCGGGCATCACCAAAATTCACCGTGCTCGTGCGTGCGCCCCGCGATCGTCCCCGTCACGCCCCCGCGAGGAACACCAGCGCCTGGCGGTAGCCGTCGATGCCCTGACCGGCGATGGTGCGCGCCGCGTGCGGCTCGACGACGGAGGTGTGGCGGAACTCCTCCGCGCGCTGCTTCGGGTCCGAGATGTGCACCTCGACCAGCGGGGCGCCCAGCTGGGCGCAGGCGTCCCAGAGGGCGAGCGAGTAGTGCGTCCACGCGCCTGCGTTGAGCACCACGGGCATGCCGTCGTCGGCCGCGGTGTTGAGCCAGTCGAGGAGCTCGCCCTCGTGGTTGGTCTGGCGCACCTCGACCTCGAGGCCCAGCTCCCGGCCCCACTCGACGCACTGGTGCGCGAGCTCGGCGTGCGTGGTCGAGCCGTAGATCTCGGGTTGCCGCCGGCCGAGGCGTCCGAGGTTGGGGCCGTTGAGCACGAGCACGCGTGTCATGACGGCAGCGTAGTTCGTCTCGCCTGTCGGACGACGTCCGTGTCCGGCAGCGTCGGGGTCGGCCACTCCGCGGGTGGACGCCACGCGATCCACTCCTCGTCGAGGGGCCAGTCCCTCCCCTCCACCAGCTCGGCCCGAGCCCACTCAGCGGCGGCGTGGATCTCGTCGGCCTGGGCGGGCGTGTAGTGCTCGGCCGTGACTGCGGCGTCGACCTCGTCGGCGTCCTTGAGCCACAGCTCACCGTCCGGCGCGAGCCACAGGTCGAGGGTGAGGTCACGGGTGGCGGTCTCGCCGTCACGTCGCGTGTGCAGCAGCTCGAGGTTGACGTAGTGGCCCGCGAAGCTGCCGTCGTCGTCCCAGAACAGCCACACCGACCACGGTCTGCCTGTCGGCGCGATCCGCAGCACACCACCTCCGCGCCAGCGGTTGACGACCGGCGCTCTCTCGACGGTGAACCGCTCGGCCAGAGGGACCTCGCGGATCGATCGACCGTCCGCCGGGTGGTGCCACGCGACCAGCTCGGTCTCAGCGGCCAGCCACGCGACCAGCCCGCGCTCGTCGTCACGCACCACCCGCATCGGGTCGAGGCTGCGTCCGTAGCGCCACAGGATCGGGTCACCGGGCGCCAGGAACGGCTCCGACCCGGCTGGGCGCCAGTCGGGACCGAGTCCCACGTTGCGCTCCTTCTCGAGCACGGCCAGGTCGACGGGCCGCGGCGAGGCAGCGCCCGACAGGCGCTGCATGGTGCCCCCGGAGTCGGAGACCTGGACGTCCGAGCCGGGACCTGGGTCAGTCACCCGGCGGAGGCTATCGCGGCATAGGCCGCTCGCAGGACGTCCTCGCCCGGCCCGGCGAGGATCCGCGGGACGGCCAGGTCGTCGAGCACGACGAACCGCAGCTGGGAGCCCCGCGCCTTCTTGTCGACCTTCATGGCGGCGTGCAGGTCCTCGAAGGACGCGGCGTCGTACGACGTCGGCAGCCCGACGCGCGACAGCGCGGCACGGTGCCGCTCGACGAGGGCGCGGTCGAGCGAGCCGGCGCGCGCGGCCAGCTCGGCGACGTAGACGCAGCCGATGGCGACGGCCTCGCCGTGTCGCACGGTGTAGTCGCTGGTGCGCTCGATCGCGTGGGCCAGGGTGTGGCCGTAGTTGAGCACCTCGCGGCCGGGGTGCCCGTCGGCTCCCCCCGTCTCGCGGAGGTCGCCGACGACGACGTCGATCTTGACCTTGATCGCGCGCTCGACCAGCTCGCGCAGCTCGGCGGAGTCGGCGGTCAGCGCGGACGGCTCGGTGCGCTCGACGATGTCGAGGATCGCGGGGTCAGCGATGAAGCCGCACTTGACCACCTCGCCCAGCCCGGCGACGAGCTCGTCGTGCGGCAGCGTGGCCAGGAGCGAGAGGTCGCAGAGGACGCCGGCGGGCTCGTGGAAGGAGCCGACGAGGTTCTTGCCGGCGCCGGTGTTGATGCCGGTCTTGCCGCCGACCGCGGCGTCCACCATGGCGAGCAGGGTCGTCGGCACGTGCACGACGCGTACGCCGCGCAGCCAGGTCGCGGCCACGAAGCCGCCGAGGTCGGTGGTGGCTCCCCCGCCGAGGGTCACGACGGCGTCGGAGCGGGTGAAGCCGGCCTCCCCGAGCGCCTCCCAGCAGTCGGCGGCGACGGGTGCGGTCTTGGCGCGCTCGCCGTCGGGCAGGCCGAGCGCCAGCACGTCGTAGTGCTCGACCAGCACGTCGACGACCGGGTCGGCCAGCGCCCCGAGGGAGCCGGCGTAGAGCACCGCGACCCGCTCCACGGACTCGCCGAGCAGCTCCGGCAGTCGGGCGGACAGGTCGTGCCCGACGACGACGTCGTACGGCGAGGCACCCCCGACGTGCATCACGGTGGCGCTCATCCGAGGAGCTCCCGGATCTCGGCGGCCACCTCGTCGGGCGAGCGGCCGTCGGTCTCGACCACGTGCGTGGCGACCGACTCGTAGACGGGCGTGCGCTCGTCGAGGAGCGCCTTGATCCGGGACCGGACGTTGCCGAGCAGCAGCGGGCGGCCCACGCCGAGCCCGACGCGCTTCACGGCGTCGGAGAGCCCGACCCGGAGGAAGACCACCGGGACGTCCGCGAGCAGCCCGCGGGTCTCCTGGCGCAGGACGGCGCCGCCGCCGAGGGCCAGCACGCCGTCGTGCTCGGCCAGTGCGGCGGCGACCGCCGCTGCCTCGAGCTCACGGAAGTGGTCCTCACCCGACTCCACGAAGATGTCCGAGATCTCGCGGCCGGTGATGGCCTCGATGTCGGCGTCGGTGTCACGCACGGCCAGGCCCCACGCCTCGCCCAGCAGCCCGGCCACCGTCGTCTTGCCGGCGCCCATCGGGCCGACCAGCACCACCCGGGGCGGCATCAGCGGATCCGCAGCGTGTCGAGGTAGGCCTCGGCGTTGCGGCGGGTCTCCTGGACGGAGTCGCCGCCGAACTTCTCCACGACCGCGTCGGCCAGCACCAGCGCGACCATCGCCTCGGCGACGATCCCGGCGGCGGGCACGGCGCACACGTCGGAGCGCTGGTGGTGGGCCACGGTGGCCTCGCCGGTCGCGACGTCGACGGTCCGCAGTGCCTTGGGCACCGTGGCGATCGGCTTCATCGCCGCGCGCACCCGCAGGACCTCGCCGGTGGACATGCCGCCCTCGGTGCCACCGGAGCGACCCGACGTGCGCCGCAGCCCCTCGTCGGTCGACACGATCTCGTCGTGCGCGAGCGACCCCGGCGTGTCGGCGAGCTCGAAGCCGTCGCCGACCTCGACGCCCTTGATCGCCTGGATGCCCATGAGCGCGGCGGCGAGCTTCGCGTCGAGGCGGCGGTCCCAGTGCACGTGCGAGCCGAGGCCCGGCGGCAGCCCGTGGACGACGACCTCGACGACGCCGCCCAGGGTGTCACCGTCCTTGTGGGCCTGGTCGATGCGCGCCACCATCGCGGCGCTCGCCTCGGGATCGAGGCAGCGGACCTCGTCGGCGTCGAGCCGCTCGACGTCGTCGGGAGCAGGTACGACGCCCGCGGGCGCCTTCACGCCGCCCAGCGACACGACGTGGGACACGATGCGGGCGCCGACGGCCTGCTCGAGGAAGTTGGAGGCCACCCGGCCCAGCGCGACGCGGGCCGCGGTCTCACGGGCCGAGGCCCGCTCGAGGATCGGGCGCGCCTCGTCGAAGGCGTACTTCTGCATCCCGACGAGGTCGGCGTGGCCGGGCCGCGGCCGGGTGAGCGGGGCGTTGCGGGCCAGGGCCTCCAGCTCCACCGGGTCGACGGGGTCGGCCGACATGACCTTCTCCCACTTGGGCCACTCGGTGTTGCCGACCTCGATCGCGACGGGGCCGCCCTGGGTCTCGCCGTGGCGCACGCCGCCGAGCACCCGGACCTGGTCCTGCTCGAACTTCATCCGCGCGCCGCGGCCGTAGCCGAGCCGGCGGCGGGCCAGCGAGTCGGCGAGGTCGTCGGTCGTGACGCGGACGTGGGCGGGCAGCCCCTCGAGGATCGCCACCAGCGAGGGACCGTGGGACTCGCCTGCTGTGAGCCATCGGAGCATGGCTGAAGTCTCTCAGCCCCAGATCCGCTCGGAGAGCGCAGTCCCCCAGACGAGACCCACGAGCGCGCCGACGACCATGAACGGCCCGAACGGGAAGGACTGCTTGAGCACTCCCCTGTCCCGGCGCACCAGCGCCAGCCCGGCCGCCGGCACGGCGAAGGAGATGAAGCCGACCCAGAGGCCGATCGCCAGCGCGCCCCACCCGACCCAGCCGAGCACCAGCCCGACCGGCGCCGCCAGGCGGACGTCCCCGAAGCCCATGCCGGCCGAGCGCAGGAACCACAGGACCCAGAAGAACGACCGCGCCACGACCATCCCGAGGAGCGCCCGCACGAGCGCCTCACGCTCCCCCGTCGCCAGGCCGACGACCACCACGAGGACGATCGCCGCGAGGGTGGCGGGTACGACGATGCGCCGGGGCAGCAGCCGGGTGTGCCAGTCGATCACCGACAGGGCGACGGCGACCGGGGTGAGCGGGACCAGCCACACCAGCGGCCAGTCGAGCCCCGTCGCGGCCCCGAGCAGGGCACCGCACACGGCCGCGACCACCGCGCTGCGCCAGCCCAGCCCCGGGCGGGCGGCGATGTCGGCGTAGAGCGTCTTCGGCGGCTCGTCGACGGCAGCGTCCGACTCGGGCTCGGGTGCAGGCTCGGGCTCGGGGACCCGGGCGATCAGCAACGGCACGAGCAGGCCGCCGAGCCCGGCGACCGCGGCTGCGAGGAGGGCGGCCGGCACGGTGTCGTTCACGGGGTCATTCAAGCGGGATTCTGCTGCGCGAGGGCGCGTTCGCCCGCTTCGCGCATGGCGGCCAGCGGAGCGGTCAGCCCGGTGAACAGCTCGAGCTGGAGCGCCGCCTGGTGGACGAGGAGGTCCAGCCCGCCCACGACGACGCGGTCGCCGGACCCGTCGAGCACCGAGGCGGCCAGCGGCGTGGGCCACGGGTCGTAGAGCGCCTCGAAGACGACGGGCACGTCGCGCCACCGGTCGACGAGGTCGGGCGTCTGGGCGCTCGCCGGGATCGTCGAGACCACGATGTCGACGCTGGAGTCCCGGGCCCCTGGGTCCGGCCCGTCGCTCCACTGTCCATCGGCGAGGGGCTCGACCGAGACCTCGGGAGCGGCCGGGTGGGAGCGGAGCAGGCCCACGGTCTCGGTCGCCCGCGACGCGTCGCGCACCGCCAACCGGACCGAGGTGACGCCGAGGTCCACCAGGGCCAGCCCCACGGACGTGGCCGTGGCACCGCCGCCGAGGACGACCGCCGACACCAGCGGCATCGTCGTACGCTCCCGGATCGCGGCGGCCGCGCCGGGCAGGTCGGTGTTGTCGCCGACGCGCTCGGCGCCGTCGAGGACGAGGGTGTTGACCGCGCCGGCCAGCCGGGCACGCTCGGTGAGCCGGTCGGCCAGCACCAGCGCCTCCCGCTTGAGCGGCATGGTCAGCGAAAGCCCGCGCCACTCCTCGTCGAGCCCGTCGAGGAACGCCGCCAGCCGTCCGGCCGGCACCCGGTGCGCGTCGTAGGACCAGTCGAGCCCGAGCTCGGCGTAGCCGGCCCGGTGCAGGACCGGGGACAGCGAGTGGGCGATCGGGTCGCCCAGCACACCGCACCGTCGCCGCGCACCCGATCCACCGCTCACGTCAGCATCGGTCCGAGGTCTCGCAGTACGCCTTGTACTCGTCGCGTCCTTCGAGGAAGCCGTCGTAGTCCTCGTAGAACTTGGTCTCGCCGGTGGAGAGGTCGACGGTGACGTAGTAGTACCAGCCGCCGTCCGCCGGGTTGGCCGCCGCCGCGATCGCGTCGTCGCCCGGCGCCTCGATCGGGGTCGGCGGGAGGCCCGCGTTGATCCGGGTGTTGTAGGGCGTGTCCTCCGCCAGCTGCTCGGGCGTCAGCTCCGTCGAGCCGGGCGAGAGACCGAGGCCGTAGGCGATGGCCGCGTCGATGCCGAGCGTGCCGTTGGTGCCGCCCTTGTCACCGGGACCGTCGAGGCGGTTGTAGATGACGCGCGCGATCTTCGGCATGTCCTCGCCGCGACCCTCGGCCTCGACCAGCGAGGCGATGATCATCAGCTCGGCCGGGGTGTGGCCGAGCTCCTCGGCCTTCGCCTCGAGCTGCGCGGCGTCGGCGGCCTCGCGCCAGCGGGCGACCATCGTCTTGAGGATCGCGACGGGCTTCATGCCGGGCTTGATCTCGTACGTCGCCGGGAAGAGGTAGCCCTCGGCGTTGCCCTCGGCGTAGTCGGGCAGGCCGAGCTTGTCGGGCTGCTGGAGGGCGCGGTCCCACGCGGCCTTCGGGAAGTCGGTGTTCTCCGCGAGCGTGGAGACGATCTCGGTGAGCCGCAGGCCCTCCGGGATGGTGACGGTGGGGAAGCCGATGAGGTTGGCCGGGTCGATCAGCACCTCGAGCGCGTCGGAGGCCTTCATCTCCTTCTGGAGCTCGTAGGCGCCGACCTGGATGCCGCTCGAGTCGGGCTCGCCGGCGGCGGCGTCGATGAACGCCTGGACCGACTTGGTGACGCCCTGCTCCTTGAGGTTGCGGCCCATCTGGGCGACCGTGTCGCCCTCGTTGACCGTGAACTCGACGGAGCCGGTGCCCGGTCCGGGGTAGTCGTCGGGACCGGTGAACTGGTCGGAGACCCAGTCGACGCCGCGGGTCAGCGCGAACCAGAAGCCCCCCACGAGCACGACGAGCGCGATGAGCACGGCCAGGCACCCCTTGAGCCCGCGCCCCTTGCGCCGCCTGCCCCCGGGGACGTACTCGTAGTCGTCCTCGGGCTGCGCCTGGTCCGGCTCGAGGTCCTCGGGCCGGGTCTCGTGCTCACTCATCTGTCACCTCGACGATCTCTCCGGGTGCCTGTCCGCTCGACCGCTCCGTGTCGAGCGCAGTCTGCAGGATCAGCACCGCTGCTGCCTGATCCACCACGGCGCGTCTCTTCGCGCCCCGCCGGCCCTGGTCACGCAGGATCGACTCGGCCGAGACCGTGGTCAGTCGTTCATCACACAGCCTGACGGGGACAGGTGCAACTCGGCGGGCCAGCCGGGCGGCGAACTCCCGCACCTTCACCGCTGACGGCCCCTCCGCCCCGCTGAGCGAGCGCGGCAGGCCGACCACGACCTCGACGGCCTCACGCTCGTCGACGAGCTGCGCGAGGCGTCGTACGTCGCCCTTGCCGCGCCGCACGGTCTCGACGGGGGTGGCGAGGAAGCCGGAGGGGTCGCTGGTGGCGACGCCGATCCGGGCATCCCCGGGGTCGACGCCCAACCGCACTCCGAACCGCACGCGTGCGCCCCGATCAGCCCTGCACGGCGCGCTTGGCGACCTCGTGCGACACCAGGGCGAGCGCCTCGTCGATGCGTGAGGCGTCCGTGCCGCCGCCCTGGGCCACGTCGTCCTTGCCGCCGCCCTTCCCGCCGAGCAGCGGTCCGACCGCGCGCACCAGCTCGCCGGCGGACAGGCCGCGGGCCCGCGCCTCGTCGTTGGTGGCAGCGACCACGGACACCTTGCCGTCAGCCTGGCCGATGATGACGACCACGCCCGGCTCGCCCTGCGGCAGCCGTCCGCGCACGTCCATCGCCAGCTGGCGTACGTCGCCCCCCGCCGCGCCGTCCGCGCGGTGGGCGACCACCTTGACCGGGCCCACCTGCGAGGCGGAGGCGGCGAGCTCGGCGCTGGCGCCCAGCAGCTGGGCCACGCGGGCCTTCTCCAGCTCCTTCTCCGCCGTGCGGAGGCGCTCGGTGAGCGCCTGGACGCGGCCGACGAGGTCGTCGGGCTGTGTCTTGAGCATCCCGGTCAGCTGGGCGACCACGTCGCGCTCGCGGGCGAGGTAGCCGAAGCCCTCGACGCCGGTGAGCGCCTCGATGCGGCGGTTGCCGGAGCCGACGCTCGTCTCGCCGGTCACCACGACGGTGCCGATCTGGGACGAGTGGTCGACGTGCGTGCCGCCGCAGAGCTCGCGCGACCACGGGCCGCCGATCTCGACGACGCGCACCTTGGTGTTGTCGTAGGTCTCGCCGAAGAGCGCGATCGCGCCCCACTCCTTGGCCTGCTCCAGGGTCATGTAGTCCCAGGCGACCGCCAGGTCGGCGCGCAGCGCCTGCTGGGAGACCAGCTCGATGTCGCGGACCTGCTCGGGGCTCAGCGCCTGCGTCCACCCGAAGTCGAGGCGGAGGTAGCCGGGCCGGTTGTAGGACCCCGACTGCAGCGCTGTGGGACCGAGCACCTCGCGGAGCGCGGCGTGCACGACGTGGGTGCCGGAGTGCGCCTGACGGGCTCCCGTGCGCCACTCGGGGTCGACGCGGGCGTGCACGAGCCGCGAGGGGTCGAGCTCGCCGTCGAGGACCCGGACCTGGTGCACGACCAGGCCCTTGACCGGGCGCTGCACGTCGATGACCTCGAGCTCGCCGCCGTCGAAGACTATGGTGCCGGCGTCGGCCACCTGGCCGCCGGACTCGGCGTAGAACGGCGTGCGGTCGAGCACCAGCTCGCCGACCTCGCCCTGCGCGAGGCGCGGCACGGCGGCGCCCCCGCTGAGCAGCGCCAAGGGCCTGGACTCGGTCTCGAGCGTTTCGTAGGCCAGCCACTCGGTGGGGCCGAACTCGTCGAAGATCCCCCGGTAGACCGCCGTGTCGCCGTGCGCGCCCTTCTTGGCGCGGGCGTCGGCCTTGGCTCGCTCACGCTGCTCGGCCATCAGGCCGCGGAAGCCCTGCTCGTCGACCTGCAGGCCCTGCTCGGCAGCCATCTCGAGGGTCAGGTCGATCGGGAAGCCGTAGGTGTCGTGCAGGGCGAACGCGCGCTCGCCGGACAGCACCGAGCCGCCCGCCTTCTTCACCTCGCCCGCGGCGGTGTCGAAGATCTGCGTGCCCGCCTGGAGCGTCTTGCGGAAGGCGTCCTCCTCGGCGTAGGCGACCTGCGAGATGCGCGCCCAGTCCGAGACCAGGTTGTCGTAGGTCTCACCCATCTTGTCGCGGGAGATCGGCATCAGCTCGGGCAGCACCCGGTCCTCGCAGCCCAGGAGCCGCATCGAGCGGACCGCGCGGCGCAGCAGGCGGCGCAGGACGTAGCCGCGGCCGTCGTTGCCGGGCGTCACACCGTCGCCGATGAGCATCATCGAGGAGCGGACGTGGTCGGCCACGACGCGGAACCGGACATCGTCGTCGTGGTTGTCGCCGTACTTCTTGCCGGTGAGCTCCTGGGCCTTCTCGATGACGGGGTAGACCACGTCGATCTCGTACATGTTCTGCTTGCCCTGGAGCAGGAACGCGACGCGGTCCAGGCCCATGCCGGTGTCGATGTTCTTCTTCGGCAGCGAGCCGGAGATGTCGAAGTCCGACTTGGAGCGCACGGCGCTGAGCTCGTCCTGCATGAAGACGAGGTTCCAGATCTCCAGCAGCCGGTCCTCGAGCTCGACCGGCATGTCGGGACCGAGGGTGGCCACGTCGAAGTCCGGCCCCCACTCGGGTCCGCGGTCGTAGAGGATCTCCGAGCACGGGCCGCCCGGCCCGGGCACGCCCATCGACCAGTAGTTCTCCTTGGGGCCGAGCTGGACGATCCGCTCGCGCGGCAGGCCGGTGACCTTCATCCAGAGGCCGATGGCCTCCTCGTCGCCGACGAGCACCGACGGGTAGAGGCGCTCGGCCTCGAGGCCGTAGCCGCCGTCCTCGACGGGCTTGGTGATGAGGTCCCAGGCCAGCTCGATGGCGCCTTCCTTGAAGTAGTCGCCGAAGGAGAAGTTGCCGCACATCTCGAAGAACGTGCCGTGCCTGGTGGTCTTGCCGACGTCCTCGATGTCGGGGGTGCGCACGCACTTCTGGATGCTCGTGGCCCGGTCGTAGGGCGGGGTCTCCTGGCCGAGGAAGTAGGGCTTGAACGGCACCATGCCGGCGTTGACGAACATCAGGTTGGGGTCGTCGACCAGCAGCGAGGCGGAGGGCACCACGGCGTGTCCGGCGGCCTCGAAGTGCGCAAGGAAGCGGCGGCGGATCTCGGCGGTGTCCATCAGTGCGGGTCCTTCATCTCGGTCGTGCTGGTCAGCTCGGGGATTCCGTCTGTTCCTGAAGTGGGCCTCAACCCGAGCTGCTCACGCAACTCGGTTTCGCGCTCGGTGCGGCCCTGGTGGACCTCGTCGGCGAAGAGTCGCGCGCCGGCCTGCCACCCGCGGACGCGGTCGCGCAGCCCGTCGGCGGTGAGGGACTCGGCGACGCGGCGTGCGCGGGCAGCGGCGTACACCCCGACCCCCGCCCCGGCGACGAACCAGAGTGGGCGACCCATCAGGCGACGTCCTCCCCGGCCTCGGCCACGAAGCCTGCGTCCCGCCTGCGGGCGCGGTGCTCGCGCAGCGCCTGCTTGACCTCCGCCTTGCGCTCGCGTCCGGCCTGCCGGGTCTCCTGGCGCACCTGGAACCGGATCCGGTTGCGGCTCTCGGCCGAGAGCGCGCGACGCAGCCCGTGGGTCCACGAGGCTGCCTTGACGACCGTCTCGCGGGCGACGAGGTCGGCGAAGAGCCTGCCGTCGATGGGCTGGGCGACGGCCGCCTCGCGCTCGACGGGGTCGTGCTCGCCCAGGTGCGTGATCACGAACGTGCTGGTGTCGGCCTCCGCGACCGGGCGCGGCGCCTCGGCGACCGGGGACCCCAGGAGGGCGACGCGCTCCTCGAGCGCGGCGGCACGCGCCTCCGCGCGGCCAGCGCGGCGCAGCGCGCGGGCAGCGAGCAGCAGTGCCACGAGCGCCAGCGCTGTCGCCAGGGCGCACGCGGCAGCCAGCCAGACCTGCTCCGTCGTCACGGCGCCGAGCCTACAAGCCTCACGGGATCGCGAGGTCACCCGCGGGTCGGACCCGCAGCCACCGGAAGCCGTAGCCGTCGAGGGCGAGGCTGACCGAGCCCTCGCCGCTGACGGGGTCGTCGGACATCAGGTCGGTCGCCTCGAGGCCGTGGCCCTCCGGGTCGACCGGCACGTCGACGGTCACTGGCTCCGGCCCCAGGTTGTGCACCGTCACGACCGCGGAGCCGTCGAGGTCGCACCGGTGCACGAGGACCTGTCGCTGGGGCTGCTCCACGACGCTCCAGGTCCCCCAGCCGAGCTCGGGGCAGGTGCGCCGGATGCTGATCAGCTTGCGCATGAGGCTCCACAGGGACTCGGGGTCGTGGAGCTGTGCGGCGACGTTGACGTGCTCGGGTCCGTAGGCGCCGGGCACCACCCGCTGGACGAGCCGGCCGGGGGTCGCGGTGGAGAAGCCGCCGTTGCGCCCCGCGCTCCACTGCATCGGCGTGCGCACGGCCATCCGGCCGGGCGCCTCGAGGTCCTCCCCCATGCCGATCTCCTCGCCGTAGTAGAGCGTCGGCGTCCCGGGCAGCGAGAACATCAGGCTGTACGCCATCCGTACCCGTCGCGGGTCGCCGTCGACCATCGGCGGGAACCGACGCTTGAGGCCCCGGTCGAACAGCTGCATCTCGGGCTCGGGGCCGAAGGCGTCGAAGACCTCCTGGCGCTGCTGGTCGGTCAGCTTGTCGAGCGTGAGCTCGTCGTGGTTGCGCAGGAACGTCGCCCACTGGCAGGTCTCGTCGATCTGCGGACGCTGGCGCAGCGCGGTGACGAGCGGGCGGGCGTCGCACCGCGCGAGCGCCAGGTAGGTCGCCTGCATGCCGATGAAGTCGAACTGCATCTGCAGCTCGTTGGCGGCCTTGCCGCCGAAGAACTGCCGCTGCTGCGCGTGCGGCAGGTTGACCTCACCGAGCATCGTGGCCCGGCCCGTGCGCCGGTTGAGGAAGCCGCGGATCGTGCGCATCAGCTCGTGCGGGTCGACCGTGAGCGACGGGTCACCGGCGTTCTTGGCGTTCTGCTCCAGGAAGGGGATGCCGTCGACCCGGAAACCGTCGAAGCCCAGCTCGAGCCAGAACCCGATGACCCGCAGCAGCTCGTCGACCACGGCGGGGTTGGCGAGGTTGAGGTCCGGCTGGTGCTTGTAGAAGTTGTGGAGGTACCACTCCCCCGTGCGCGGGTCGAGCTCCCAGATCGAGTCCTCCTGGTCGGGGAAGACCACCTGCTTCGAGGTGTCCGGGGGCTCGGTGTCGCGCCAGACGTAGAAGTCGCGGAAGCGGTTGGTCGTGCTGCGGCGCGACGCCTGGAACCACGGGTGCTTGTCGGAGGTGTGGTTCACGACCAGGTCCGCGATCACGTTCATGCCGCGGTCGTGGGCCGTGCGGATCACCTCGACCAGCTCCCCGTGCGTGCCCAGGCGGTGGTCGACGCCGTAGAGGTCGGTGATGTCGTAGCCGTCGTCGCGGTCGGGACTCGGGTAGAACGGCATCAGCCAGAGGCAGGAGACGCCCAGCTCGGCGAGGTAGTCGATGCGCTGCGCCAGCCCGGCCAGGTCGCCCACGCCGTCACCGTCGGAGTCGTAGAACGTCTCGATGTCCAGGCAGTAGACCACTGCGCTCTTCCACCACAGGTCGCTCGTGTCGGTGACTCGCATGGCTCAGTCTCGCAGCACGGGCAGGACCTGCTCGCCGAACGCGTCGATGAAGCCGCCCTGTTCCTGGCCGACGAAGTGCAGGTAGACGTCGTCGAAGCCGATGGCGGCGAGCTCCGCGATGCGGTCGCGGTGCCACGCGAGGTCGGACGAGACCTCCACCGAGCGTCGTACGCCCTCGATGTCGACGTGCTCGGCCATCACGTCGAAGCCCTCGACGGTCTCGGTGTCCCAGCACACGGGCTCGGGGAAGACGTTGGTGCGCCACTGGTCGAGCGCGACCGCCTCGGCCTCGGCCTCGGTGGGGGCCCACGACAGGTGCACCTGCAGGGCCAGGGCCCCGCGCCCGCCGGCGTCGCGGTAGGCGGCCACCACGTCGCGCAGCACCTCGACGGGCTGATTGATGGTGACCAGGCCGTCGGCCCACGCAGCCACCCGCGCGGCCGACGCCACCGACACCGCGGGACCGACCAGGCGCGGCCGCACCTCGGGAAGGTCCCAGAGCCGGGCCCGGTCGACGGTGACGAGGCCGTCGTGGCTGACCTCCTCGCCGTCGAGCAGGCGGGAGATCACCTCGACGCACTCCTCCAGCCGCCGGGTCCGCACCTCCTTGCGAGGCCACGGCTCCCCGGTGATGTGCTCGTTGCTGGCCTCGCCGCTGCCGAGGGCGGTCCAGAAGCGGCCGGGGAACATCTCGGCGAGGGTCGCGATCTTCTGGGCGACCACGGCCGGGTGGTAGCGCTGGCCCGGCGCGCAGACGCAGCCGAGCTCGAGGTCGGTGCGCGCGAGCACCGCGCCGAGCCACGCCCAGGTGTAGCCGGAGTGGCCCTGACGGCTCCCCCAGGGCGAGAAGTGGTCGGAGCACATGGCCATATCGAAGCCCGCCTGCTCGGCGTGCTCGACGTCGGTCAGCAGGCGGGACGGGGCGATCTGCTCGTGTGATGCGTGGAATCCGAGACGCATGCCCCCACCGTAGGCGGTCCCGGGACGCGCCCGGGGCTCAGGAGCCGCGGACGATGCGGCGTACGCGCTCCCAGCGCTCCTTGACCGCCGCCTCCGCGCCGAGGGCGGTGGGCCGGTAGTAGGACGCGTCCTGCAGCTCGTCGGGGGCGTACTGCTGCTCGGCGATGCCGTAGGGCTCGTCGTGGCTGTAGACGTAGGGCTTCGGCGCGCCCTTGCTGTGCCCCAGCTTCTCGGCCCCCGGGTAGTGCCCGTCGCGCAGGTGCGGCGGGACCGCGCCGATGCGTCCCGACCGCACGTCGGCCTGCGCGGCGTCGATCGCCGTGATCACGGCGTTGGACTTGGGGGCCACGGCCAGCGCGATCGTGGCCTGGGCCAGGTTGAGCCGCGCCTCGGGCATCCCGATGAGCTGCACCGCCTGCGCGGCGGCCACGGCGGTCGGCAGCGCGGTCGGGTCGGCCAGGCCGATGTCCTCGCTGGCGCTGATCACCAGGCGCCGGGCGATGAAGCGCGGGTCCTCCCCCGCCTCGATCATCCGGGCGAGGTAGTGCAGCGCCGCGTCGACGTCGGAGCCACGGATCGACTTGATGAAGGCCGAGATGACGTCGTAGTGCTGGTCGCCCTGCCGGTCGTAGCGCACGGCCGCCTGGTCCACGGCCGTCTCCGCGGTGGCGAGGTCGATCGTGTCCAGCCCGTTGCTCGCCGCCGCACCCGCCGCGGCCTCGAGGTAGGTGAGCGCGCGTCGGGCGTCACCACCGGCCAGGCGTACGAGGTGGGCGCGGGCGTCGTCGTCGAGCTCGGTGGCGCCCGCCAGGCCCCGCTCGTCGGCGAGCGCCAGCTCGATCACCTCGGCCACGTCGTCGTCGGTCAGCGACTGCAGGCGCAGCAGCAGGCTGCGCGAGAGCAGCGGGGATATCACGGAGAAGAACGGGTTCTCGGTGGTGGCGGCGATGAGCGTCACCCACCGGTTCTCCACGCCGGGCAGCAGCGCGTCCTGCTGGGCCTTGGTGAAGCGGTGGACCTCGTCGACGAAGAGCACCGTCTCCTGCCCGCCCCGGGCCAGCTCGGCGCGGGCGCCGTCGATGGCCGCCCGGACCTCCTTGACCCCCGCGGCGACGGCGGAGACCTCGACGAAGCGGCGCCGGGTCTGCTGGCTGACGATGGCCGCGATGGTCGTCTTGCCGGTGCCGGGAGGTCCCCAGAGGAGCAGCGACATCGACTGGTCGCCCTCGATCAGGCGGCGCAGCGGCGACCCGGCAGCACGCAGCTGCTGCTGGCCGACCAGCTCGTCGATCGTGCGGGGCCGCATCCGCACCGCCAGCGGGGCCGAGGCGTGGGTGTTGGCAGCCAGCGACCCCGCGCCGGGGGCCGCGCCGGATCCGGACATGGATCCGGGCGCGGGTTGCCCCGCGCCCGGAATCTCGAACAAGCCGTCCACGTCGGTGAGTATCCCCTGCGGCCGAAACCGCGGGAGAGGCGACCTCAGGCGCCGGCGGTCTGCTTGGACCTGAGGTCGTACCAGGTGTCCTCGTAACCGGGGATCGTCAGCTGCGTGTTGGTCGGCGTGGCGCCCGGCACCGGGCTGCCCTGGTCGTCGACGCCCAGCAGCTCGGTCGTCACCGGCGTGGCCGGGTGGGCACCCAGCTCGCCCGCGAAGTGGCAGGCGACCTTGTGGCGCTTGCCGATCTGCAGCAGCGGCGGCTCGACCTTGGCGCAGATCTCCTGCGCGTACTGGCAGCGCGTGCGGAACCGGCAGCCCGACGGCGGGTTGATCGGGCTCGGCACGTCGCCCTCGAGGCGGATGCGCTCACGACGTCCACCGATCGCCGCCTGCTTCACGTCGGGCACCGCGGAGAGCAGCGCCTGCGTGTAGGGGTGGTGGGAGTGGCCGTAGATCGTGTCGCGGTCGCCGATCTCGACGATCTTGCCGAGGTACATCACGGCGACCTCGGGGCAGAAGTGACGCACGATCGCCAGGTCGTGGGCGATGAAGAGGAACGACACGTCGAACTCGGACTGGATGTCCTGGAGCAGGTTGACGACCTGCGCCTGGATCGACACGTCGAGCGCGGAGACCGGCTCGTCGGCGACGAGCACCTTGGGGTTGAGCGTGAGCGCCCGGGCGATGCCGATGCGCTGGCGCTGCCCGCCGGAGAACTCGTTGGGGTAGCGGTTGTAGTGCTCGGGGTTGAGGCCCACGATCTCCAGCAGCTCCTGGACCCGCGGCAGCACCTTGTTCTTCGGGACGATGTTGTGCACCTCGAGGGGCGCACCGACGATCGTGCCGACGGTGTGGCGGGGGTTCAGCGAGGTGTAGGGGTCCTGGAAGATCATCTGCACGTCACGGCGCAGCGGCTTCATCTCCCGGTTCGAGAGCTTCGCCAGGTCGTGGCCGTCGAACATCATCGACCCGCCGGTCGGCTTGTAGAGCCGGGTGATGAGCCGGCCCGTGGTCGACTTGCCACAGCCCGACTCGCCCACGAGGCCGAGCGAACCGCCCTTGGGCACCTCGAAGGAGATCCCGTCGACGGCCTGCACGTGGCCGATGGTGCGGCGCACGACACCGGACGACCTCACCGGGAAGTACATCTTCAGGTTGTCGACCGTGAGGACCGCGGGGGCGTCCGGGTCCAGCTCGCTGGCGGTGTGGCCGTGCTGGGCGAGGGTGGCGAAGTCCAGGTCCTCGACGCCCAGCTCGTGGGAGCCGTAGGCGTCGCTCACCTCGCGGTCGAGCTGCCTGTCCCCCGTCTCGGCGGCGTTGGCGCCGACCTCGGTCGGCTCGATCCGGGCTTCGGCGTTGGGGTCCTGCGTCATCGGGTCTCCTCGACCAGCTCGGGGGCGATCTCGGGCAGCACCTCGGCCTTGTACACCGCCGTCGGGTCGGCGATGTGGCAGCGCTTGAGGTGGGCGGCGCCCGTCGCGGGGGTCAGGTCCGGGAGCTCGGTGGAGCAGAGGTCACCGGGCACCTTGTCGGTGTGGACGCACCGCGGGTGGAAGGAACAGCCCGACGGCGGCCGGAGCAGGCTCGGCGGGTTGCCGGGGATGGGGATCAGGCGCGCGTCGGTGGACGCGTTCACCTCGGGGATGCTGGAGAGCAGGCCCCACGTGTACGGCATCTCCGGCGTGGTCAGGATCTGCTTGGTGGTGCCGTACTCCACGCAGCGACCGGCGTACATCACGAGCACGTCGTCCGCCATCTCGGCGATGACGCCGAGGTCGTGGGTGATGATGATGACGGCCGAGTTGAACTCGCGCTGCAGGTCCTGGAGCAGGTCGAGGATCTGCGCCTGCACCGTCACGTCGAGGGCGGTGGTGGGCTCGTCGGCGATCAGCAGCGACGGGTCGTTGATCAGGCCCATCGCGATCATCGCGCGCTGGCGCATGCCGCCGGAGAACTGGTGCGGGAAGTCGTCCACCCGGCGGTCGGGCTGCGGGATGCCGACGCGGTCGAGCATCTCGATGGCCTTGCGGCGGGCGTCACGCTTGGAGGCGCTCGAGTGGTGGACCAGGTAGGCCTCCTCGAGCTGCGAGCCGATCTTGTAGAACGGGTGCAGCGCCGCGAGCGCGTCCTGGAAGATCATCGCCATCGAGTTGCCGCGCAGGCTGCGCATGCGCGACTCGCTCAGGCCGACGACCTCGGTGCCGCCCACGCGGATGGAGCCGGAGATCTTGGCCGACTTGGCGTCGTGCAGGCCCATCACGGCCATGCTCGACACGGACTTGCCCGAGCCGGACTCGCCCACGATGCCGAGGGTCTTGCCCCGCTCCACCGTGTAGGACAGCCCCTGCACGGCGGTGACGGGCCCGTCCTGGGTCGGGAAGGTGACCTTGAGGTCCTCGACCTGGAGGTAGGGGCCCTCGGTCGAGGCCATCTCGTCGACGGACGACTGGGTCATGGGAACGCTGGTCACGAAAGCCTCACCCTCGGGTCGAGGACGCTGTAGATCACGTCCACGATCAGGTTGGAGATGATCAGGATGACGGCACTGAACAAGGCCGTGGCCATCACCACGGGCAGGTCCTTGCCGGTGACGGCCTCGAGGGCCCACCAGCCGATCCCCTTGATCTCGAAGATCCGCTCGGTGAAGATCGTGCCGGCCAGGAGCGTGCCGAAGTCGATGCCGAAGATGGTGACGACAGGCACCAGTGCAGCACGCAGACCGTGCTTGTAGACGATGGTCCGCGCCGGCAGGCCCTTGGCCTTAGCCGTGCGGATGTAGTCCTCGCTGAGGGACTCGACCATGGCGCCGCGGGTGTAGCGGGTGTACTGCGTGCACCCGAAGATGCCGAGGGCCACCCAGGCCAGGAACATGCCGGAGAACCACTTCCACGGCCCGTCGGCGATCGGCGAGAAGTAGCCGGTGTCGTTGAAGAGGGGCACCTCGAACGTGATCGTGAGGTAGAGCCAGGTCAGGAGGGCGAAGAGGTAGTAGGGAATCGAGCTGATGAACAGGAAGCTCGAGACCAGGGCCTTGTCCGCGACGGAGCCGCGCCGTCGCGCTGCCGCGACGCCGATGGGCACCCCGAAGAGCAGGTAGAGGAACGCACCGCCGATGGCCACGGAGAAGGTCGCGGGAATGCGCGAGACCAGCTCCTCCTTGACCGGCTGCTTGGTGCGGAAGCTGACGCCGAGGCACGGTGCGGAGCACTCGTACTCGTTCGAGGCGATGGTGAGGGTGCGGCCGACGAAGACGCCCTTGACGAACTTGCCGTACTCCTCGTAGACGGGGTTGTTGTAACCCAGCGTCCTCTCGTAGATCTCGATCTTGTTGCCGCAGCGGTTGCTGGTCTCGCGGTCACAGATGGGCTGCGCGGGGCTGGAAGGGCCGTACCAGAACAGCAGGAAGATCGCCATCGAGATCAACGTCACGACGAGGACTCCCGAGATCAGCCTCTTCACGATATACGCGAACATCGCAGGTCACTCTCCGGGGATGGTGGATGAGTCGGACCCCCGAGGCAGACAGCCTACTCGGGTCCGGGCTGGCGAGTGGGGGCTCCCGGTCCGGGAGCCCCCACCCGTCAGTGGTTGCTACTGGTTACTACGTGATGCCCGCGAGCGAGCACCAGGATCACTGCATGACGTACAGGTCCTTGTAGTTCGGCGCACCGATCGAGCCATCGCCCGACGGGTTGCCGATCTTCGTGCCGAAGACGAACAGGTCGTTGCGGAACGCGGTCGGGATGATCGGGAAGTACTCCGTCATGATCTTCTCGTCCAGCGCGCCCCAGGCGTCAGCCTGCTCCTCGAGCGGAAGGGTGTTGATCTTGTCCATCTCGTCGTTGATCGACGCCTCGTCGAAGAAGGCGGTGTTGTAGACAGCGCCACCCTTCAGCAGCGGCGGGAGCATCGTCGAGCCGGCCGGCCAGTCCGAGCACCAGTTGACGCCACGGAGGTTCAGCTTCTTGTTGATCTTGTTGTCGGGGTCGAGCCAGATGTTGTAGGGCGACTCCTGGACCGGGATGGCCTTGACCGAGAAACCGCCGGCCTCGAAGCCCTTGGTGATCTGGTCCTGGGTGGCCTTGGCCAGCGGGTCGACCTCGTAGAACACCATGGTGATCGGGTACGGCTTGTCACCGTAGCCGGCCTCCGCGAGGAGCTCCTTCGACTTCTCCGGGTCGTAGGCGATCTGCTCGCCGTCGACCTGGAACTCCTTCTTGCCAGCCATGCCGGGGGGCATGATGGAGTTGGCGGGAACGCGGGTCACACCCGGAACCTCGCCGCCGGCGATCCAGACGTCCTCGTAGGGGTACGCGTAGGCGAGAGCCTTGCGGACGTTGATGTCGGTGATCTTGGTGTAGTCGGGCGTCAGCGTGGACACACACTGCGACGTCTGCTGCACGAGGCGCTCACCGAGCTGGCCGTTGGCGTCGTTGTACTTGTCCGAGCCCAGCGAGGTGGAGACGGCGGTCTGGCTGTCGGAGTTGTCCGAGAGCATGATCTCGTCGACCTTGGCCTGGTCCTGGTTGAACTTGAAGACCCACTCGTCGGCGTACTGGTGACGGCCCGGGTCGGAGTCAGCGGACCACTGGTCGTTCTTGACCAGGACGAGCTCCTCGTTGGGCTTGTAGCTGTCGACCTTGTAGGGGCCGTTCGCGAGGGGCTTCGTGCCGTAGTTCGGCGGCTTGGAGGCGTTGCCGAGCGGGGCCGGGCCCATCGCCATGAAGGCGCCCCAGTAGTCCATGTCCGGGAACGGAACGGCCATCTTGATGGTCACGTCCTGGCCGTCGACCGAGACGCCGTCCCACTTCTCGCACTTGGGGTCCTTGGCGGTGTAAGGACCGTCGTAGTCCTCGGCGCCGTCGAAGTAGTGCTTGGAGTACTCGGTGCCCGGGCCGGACGGGAAGGCCTCGGAGTCGAGCGAGCGGCAGATGCCGAAGGCGACCTCGTCGGCGGTGACGGGCTGGCCGTCCTCCCACGTGGCGTCGTCACGGATGGTGAAGGTCCACTCCGTGTAGTCCTCGTTGGGCGTGCCCAGGTCGGTGGCGAGGTCGGGAACCAGCACGGGCTGGCCGTTCTCGTCGCGGACGTACTGGGTCAGCGAGCGGCTCGTGAGCGCCTGCTGGATGGAGTTGCCCGTGACGGACCATCCACCGGTCGGGTCGAGCGAGTCGGGACCCGGGTCGCCCGGCAGGTAGACCGTGATGGTCCCACCAGCGGTCGCGCCCTCGACGTCAGCAGCGGGGCCCTGACGCTCGGCGTCCTTGGTTCCCCCCTCCTGCGAGCCGAAGTCCCTCTGCGTGCCTTCGCCACCGGTGTTGTCGTCGTCCGACGACCCGCCGCCACAGGCAGCGAGGGTCAGAAGAGCGGCACCAGCGACGAGCGCAAGCGGCTTGTTCCGCTTCATGCTGTCCAGCCTTTCCTTTTTGTTCTCACCGAGGACGGCGTCTCCGGCGACGTGCGTTGACCTGGCCGAGCTCGCGCTCAGCGCCGGGTCTTGGGGTCGAGGGCATCGCGCAGCGCGTCGCCCAGGAGGTTGAGTGCGAGCACCAGGGCGACCACACCGAGCAGCGGCTGCCAGAGGTACTGGGGGTACTCGCGGAAGAACGTCAGGTTGGTGCCCTTGAGGATCGTCTGGCCCCAGGAGATCCCGTCGGTCACGCCGATGCCGAGGTAGGCCAGGCCCGCCTCGGCTGCCACGAACGCGGGCAGCATCAGCGAGACGCTGATGATGATCGGCGCCGCCAGGTTGGGGAGCAGCTCCTTGAACAGGATGCGCGAGGTCGGCATGCCCATCACGCGCGCCGCCTGGACGAACTCGCGCTCGCGCAGCGCCATCACCTCGCCCCGGATCAGGCGCGCGGTGCCCATCCAGCCCAGCACGGCCAGCACGGTGATCAGGCTGGCCTTCTGGATCGTCGGGTAGTTGTCGGAGAGGGAGAACCGCTCGTTGAGGATCGGGGCCAGGGTCAGCGCCGCCAGCAGGTAGGGGATCGTCAGGAACGCGTCGATGAAGAACGACAGCACCTTGTCGACCCGGCCGCCGAGGAAGCCCGAGAGCAGGCCGATGACGATGCCGACGAAGCTGGCGATGAGCGTGGCCGAGGTGGCGATGAAGAGCGACACCCGGCACCCGTGGAGCCAGTAGGCCAGGTTGTCCTCACCCGTGCGGGGAGCGACACCCATCGGGTGGTCCCAGGTGAACGGACCGTTGGGCGGGCCCATCTCGGGCTTGGGCAGGCCGTTGTTGAGGCCGTCGACGCGCGCGCTGGCCAGCGGGGTCTCGAGGCTCACCCCGAACAGGCTGCTGATCGGGCCGGCGAAGACCGCGCAGATGATGAAGAAGAGGACGACGAGCGCACAGACCACCGCGATCTTGTCCCGGACCAGACGGCCCATCGCGATCCGCAACGGCGACTTGCCGGAGATCTCCTTGGCCTGCTGGCTGTTGGGATCCTGGCTGGGCTCGTCACTCAACGAGCCCAACGTCTCCGGCCCTGCGATCTCTGCCGACATGCTCTCCCCATCTGGTTCGGGATCTTTCCCGGCGCATCCGGGGGTCCCCCGGGGGCTGCGCCGAGACGGGACTCTATGTGACCCGCGCCGCATCGACGGTCACTGACGCGTAACGATCTCGTCACGACGCGTTCGCCCAGCGGCGCGGGCAAAGCTTCGGATGATCACTCAGCGGACGGGAGGTCCTTCACGGGCTCGGCGTCCACACCGGCTTCCTTGCGCTGCTCGGGAGTGATGGGTGCCGGGGCGGCGGTGAGCGGGTCGTAGCCGCCTCCGGACTTCGGGAAGGCGATCACGTCGCGGATCGAGTCGGTGCCCGCGAGCAGCGCCACGATGCGGTCCATGCCCACTGCGATGCCGCCGTGCGGGGGCGCGCCGAACTTGAAGGCGTCGAGGAGGAAGCCGAACTTCTCCTGCGCCTCGGCCTCTCCGATGCCCATCACCGAGAAGACGCGCTTCTGGATGTCGCCGCGGTGGATACGGATGGACCCACCGCCGAGCTCGTTGCCGTTGCACACGATGTCGTAGGCGTACGCGAGCGCACTGCCGGGGTCGGTGTCGAAGGTGTCCAGGAACTCCGCCTTCGGGCTGGTGAAGGCGTGGTGCACGGCCGTCCAGGCGCCGGCGCCCACGGCGACGTCGCCGCTGGCGACCGCCTCGGAGCTGGGCTCGAACAGCGGGGCGTCGACGACCCAGGTGAAGGCGAAGGTCGAGTCGTCGAGCATGTCCCCCCGGCGGCCGATCTCGAGGCGCGCGGCGCCGAGCAGCGCACGGCTGCTCTTGACCGGACCGGCGGCGAAGAAGATGCAGTCCCCCGGCTGGGCGCCCACGTGGGCGGCGAGGCCCTCGCGCTCGGCGTCCGTGAGGTTCTTGGCCACCGGGCCGCCGAGCTCCCCGTCCTCGGCGACGGTGACGTAGGCCAGGCCCTTGGCACCGCGCTGCTTGGCCCAGTCCTGCCACGCGTCGAACTGGCGGCGGGGCTGGCTGCCGCCGCCGGGCATCACGACGGCGCCGACGTAGTCGGCCTGGAACACGCGGAACGTGGTGTCCTTGAAGTACTCGGTGCACTCGACGAGCTCGAGGCCCATCCGGAGGTCAGGCTTGTCGGAGCCGTACTTCGCCATCGCCTCGGCGTACGTCATCCGCGGCAGCGGCCGCTCGATCGTGTGGCCGGCCTGCGCCCACATCGCCTCGAGCACGTCCTCCATCAGCGTGATGACGTCCTCCTGGTCCACGAAGCTCATCTCGATGTCGAGCTGCGTGAACTCGGGCTGCCGGTCGGCGCGGAAGTCCTCGTCGCGGTAGCAGCGCGCGATCTGGTAGTAGCGCTCCATGCCGCCGACCATCAGCAGCTGCTTGAACAGCTGCGGGCTCTGCGGCAGGGCGTACCAGCTGCCGGGGGCGAGGCGCGCGGGCACCAGGAAGTCGCGCGCGCCCTCCGGCGTCGAGCGGGTGAGGGTGGGCGTCTCGACCTCGACGAAGTCACGCGCGTCGAGCACGTCGCGGGCCGCCTTGTTGATCTTGCTGCGCAGGCGCAGGGCCGCGTTGGGGCCGCTGCGGCGCAGGTCGAGGTAGCGGTGCTTGAGGCGGGCCTCCTCGCCGACCTCGCCGCCCTTGTGCCCCGACGCGTCGTCGATGGGGAACGGCAACGGGTCGGAGGTGGAGAGCACCTCGACGTCGGTGGCGACGACCTCGATCTCGCCGGTGGCCAGGTTGGGGTTCTCGTTGCCCTCCTTGCGGGCCACGACCTCGCCGGTCACCTTGAGGCAGAACTCGCTGCGGAGGCTGTGCGCGACGGCCTCGTCGCGCACGACGACCTGCACCACGCCGCTGCGCTCGCGGAGGTCCAGGAACGCCACCCCGCCGTGATCGCGCCGCCGCGCCACCCATCCGGCGAGGGTCACGGTCTGGCCGACGTGCTCGACGCGCAGGGCGCCGGCGTCATGGGTGCGGATCACTGGTTCTCCTTGGTTTCAACTGTGCTGACGATGGTGGGCCGGAGGTCGGCCCCGGGCGGGGTCCAGGTCGAGGGGTCTACCTCGACCTGCTCCCCGGTGCGGATGTCCTTGACCTGGTGTTGCCCGTCCGCCTGGACGAACCAGACGTAGGGGATGCCGCGGCGCTCGGCGAAACGGATCTGCTTGCCGAACCTGGCCGGGGTCGGGGCGACCTCGCAGGCGACGTCGCGGGCGCGGAGCGCTGCGGCGACCCGCGTGCTCGCCGCACGCTCCTCCTCGGTGTTGAGGGCGACGAGGACGGCGCTGGGCACGGGTCGGCTGCCGGACAGCACGCCGTCGGCGATGAGCGGGATGAGCGTGCGGGAGACCCCGAAGGAGACGCCGACGCCCGGGTACGTCGTACGACCGTCGCTGGCGAGCGCGTCGTAGCGCCCTCCCCCGCCGACCGACTTCAGGCGCTCGTAGCCCTCCATGAAGATCTCCACGACGGTGCCGGTGTAGTAGTCGAGGCCACGGGCGATGCGCAGGTTGGCCTCGACCCCGACGCGGTCGCCCGCGACGGCGCGGCAACCCTCGACGACGGCCGCGAGCTCGCTGAGGCCCTCCTCGAGCAGCTCGTCGGTGACGCCCAGCGCGCGGACCTGCTCCACGAACGAGGTGTCCTCGACCCGGATCGTCGCCAGCTCGAGGCAGCGCTGCGCCTGCTCCGGTGTCGTGCCGACCCGCTCGACCAGCATCGCGGCGACCTCGTCGGCCGGGAGCTTGTCGAGCTTGTCGATGACCCGGATCGCGTCGGTCACGTCGTCGATGCCGAGGCCGCGGTAGAAGCCCTGGATCAGCTTGCGGTTGTTGAACTGGAACGAGACGCGCGGGATCGGCAGGCGCCCGAGCGCGTCGACCATCACCGACATCACCTCCACGTCGTGGTGGAAGGGCAGCTCGTCGCGGCCGACGATGTCGACGTCGGCCTGGGTGAACTGGCGGTAGCGCCCCTCCTGCGGGCGCTCGCCCCGCCAGGCCGGCTGGACCTGGAAGCGCCGGAACGGGAACTCCAGGTGACCGGCGTGCTCGAGCACGTAGCGCGCGAACGGCACGGTGAGGTCGAAGTGGAGGCCGAGCTCGGCCTTCACGTCGGGCTCTGCCGCGATCCGCTGGAGGACGTAGATCTCCTTGTCGACCTCGCCGCCCTTGGCCAGACGCTCGATCGGCTCGACGACGCGGGTCTCGATGTTGGCGAAGCCGTGCAGCTCGAAGGTGCGCGAGACGGACGCGATGACGTCGCGCTCGACCGCGCGCTGGGCGGGCAGCAGCTCGGGGAACCCGCTCAGCGGGCTGATCTTGCTCATCTCACAGTCCTCGCGTGACCTGGCGGTCGGTTCCCTGGTCGCCCTCGCGCTGGAGGTCGAGCAGGTAGGGGTTGGTGGCGCGCTCGCGGCCGATGGACGTCTGCTCCCCGTGCCCCGGCAGGACCACGATGTCGTCGGGCAGCGTGAGCACCTTGTGGGTCAGGCTGCGCAGCATCGTGGCGTGGTCGCCGCCGGGCAGGTCGGTGCGGCCGATGGAGCCCGCGAAGAGCAGGTCGCCGGAGAACATCAGCTCCGAGACGTCCTGCTGCGCGTAGGGCGTACGGAAGGTCACCGAGCCCTCGGTGTGCCCCGGGGTGTGGTCGACGACGAACCTCAAGCCGGCCAGCTCGAGCTCGGCGAGGTCGGAGAGCTCGCGCACGTCGTCGGGCTCGGCCCACGTGTAGCTGCCGCCGAGCAGCATCTGCGTGGTCTCGCGGCTCATGCCGGCCATCGGGTCGCTCAGGAGGTGGCGGTCGCTCGGGTGGATCCAGGCGGTGGCGTCGTAGGTGCCGGCGACCGGGGCCACGCACCACATGTGGTCGACGTGGCCGTGCGTGACGAGCACGCTGACCGGCTTGAGCCCGTGCTCGCGCACGACCTGGGCCACGCCCTCGGCCGCGTCCTTGCCGGGATCGATCACGACGCACTCGGCACCGGGACCCGTCGCCACGACATAGCAGTTGGTCCCCCAGGGGCCGGCGGGGAAGCCAGCGATGAACACAGGCGTCAGTCCTTGCTTGTCTCGATGCTCGTCTGGTGCGGTCCACCCGCTCAGGTGGGAAGCCTACCGAGGGCACTCCGGGCCATGACTACGATGGGCGACCATGAGCGCCGACAAGCAGTCCCGAGACGACTCGGCCCCCGCTGGGACGGCCTGGGGTCGGGTGGCCGAGGACGGCACCGTCTATGTCCGCACGGCAGACGGAGAGCGATCCGTCGGGTCCTACGAGGCCGGCACGCCGGCCGAGGCGCTGGAGTTCTTCTCCAAGCGCTTCGAGGAGCTGGAGGGCAAGGTCCACCTGCTCGAGCAGCGGGTGGCCTCGGGCCGGCTCGCCCCCGAGGAGGCCACCTCCTCGATCAAGGCGCTGCGCGAGCAGGTCGTCGACGCCCACGCGGTCGGCGACCTGGTCGCCCTGGCCGCCCGCCTCGACGCCCTCGGCCCGGTGATCGCCACCCAGCGCGCCGCCCGCAAGGAGGAGCGCGCGCAGAAGAGCGCCGAGTCGAAGGCGGAGAAGGAGAAGATCGTCGCCGAGGCCGAACGGCTCGCCGACAGCACCGACTGGCGCAACGGCGCCAACCGCCTGCGCGAGCTGCTCGCGACGTGGAAGGAGCTGCCCCGCCTCGACCGCGCCACCGACGACGCGCTGTGGCGTCGCTTCTCCACCGCCCGGACGACGTACACCCGCCACCGCAAGGCGCACTTCGCCGAGGAGCACGAGCGTCGGGACGGCGCCCGCGTCATCAAGGAGCGCCTCGCGAAGGAGGCCGAGGCACTGTCCTCGTCGACCGAGTGGGGTCCGACCGCCGGCAAGTACCGCGACCTGATGCGCGAGTGGAAGGCCGCCGGCCCGGCGCCGCGCGAGGTCGACGACCAGCTCTGGCAGCGCTTCCGCGGTGCGCAGGACGCCTTCTTCGGCGCCCGCGACGCCGCCAACGCCGCCCTCGACGAGGAGTTCGCGGCCAACGCCGAGGTCAAGGACCAGATCCTGGTCGAGGCCGAGGCGCTCGTCGCGCAGGTGAAGTCTCCGGGGGTGGACCTCGAGGCCGTGAAGAAGACCTTCCGCGACCTCGCCGACCGCTGGGACGCCGCCGGCAAGGTGCCCCGCGACCGGATGAAGGACCTCGAGGGCCGCATGCGCAAGGTCGAGCAGGCCATCCGCGCCGTCGAGGACGAGCAGTGGAGCCGCAGCGACCCCGAGAAGTCGGCGCGCGCCGACGACATGATCGGCAAGCTCGAGGCCGGGATCGCCGAGACCCAGGCCAAGCTCGACAAGGCCACCGCGGCCGGCGACGACAGGTTGGTCAAGGACCTCGAGGGCGAGCTCGCCAACAAGCAGGCCTTCCTCGACATGGCCCGCAAGGCCGCGGCCGACTTCGGCGGCTGACGCCGACCGGCAGTCCTCAGGCGGTGACCCGGTAGGCGTCGAAGACGCCGGGCACCGCGCGCACCGCGCGCAGCACGCCGTCGAGGTGGGCCGCGTCGGCCATCTCGAAGGAGAAGCGACTCTTGGCCACCCGGTCGCGGGTGGTCGAGAGCGTGGCGCTGAGGATGTTCACGTGCGCGTCCGAGAGCGCCATCGTGATGTCGGAGAGCAGCCGGGCGCGGTCGAGCGCCTCGACCTGGATGTTGACGAGGAAGGTCGACTGCGACGTCGGCGCCCACTCGACCTCGAGGACGCGCTCGGGCTGGCCGAGGAGGCTGGAGGCGTTGGTGCAGTCCTTGCGGTGCACGGAGACTCCTCCGCCCTTGGTGACGAAGCCGAGGATCGGGTCCGGGGGCACGGGCGTGCAGCACTTGGCGAGCTTGACCCAGAGGTCGTCGACGCCCGGGACGATGACCCCGGAGTCGGTCGGCCCCCGCGTGGCGCGCGAGCGACCGGTGATCGTCACGCCCTCGGACATGTCCTCCGCGGCGCCGTCGTCACCACCGTGCAGGTCGATCACACGGCGTACGACGGCCTGGGCGCTGAGGTTGCCCTCGCCGACCGCTGCGTAGAGGGCCGAGACGTCGGCGTGGTGGAAGTGCTCGGCCACGAGCGCGAGCACGTCGTGGGTCATCAACCGGGTGAGCGGCAGACCCTCCTTGCGCATCAGCTTGGCGATCTGGTCCTTGCCGTGCTCGATCGCCTCCTCGCGGCGCTCCTTGGTGAACCACTGCCGGATCTTGGAGCGGGCGCGCGGCGACTGGACGAAGTTGAGCCAGTCACGCGAGGGACCGGAGGTCGGTGACTTGGAGGTGAAGACCTCCACGACGTCGCCGTTGTCGAGGGTGGACTCCAGCGGCACCAGCCGGCCGTTGACCCGCGAGCCGATGGTGTGGTGGCCCACCTCGGTGTGCACGGCGTAGGCGAAGTCGACGGGCGTCGATCCCATCGGCAGGGGGATCACGTCGCCGCGCGGGGTGAAGACGTAGACCTGCGCCTGGTTCATCTCGAAGCGCAGGGACTCCAGGAACTCCCCCGGGTCCTCGACCTCGCTCTGCCAGTCGAGCAGCTGCCGCAGCCAGGTCAGGTCGTCCTTGTCGCCGAGGCGGTCGGTGTCGACGCCGGCCTTGCTGTTCTCCTTGTACTTCCAGTGCGCCGCGACGCCGTACTCCGCCCGGCGGTGCTGGGCAAAGGTGCGGATCTGCACCTCGACCGGCTTGCCCTGCGGACCGATGACGGTGGTGTGGAGCGACTGGTACATGTTGAACTTCGGCATCGCGACGTAGTCCTTGAACCGCCCCAGCACCGGGTTCCACCGCGAGTGGATGACGCCCAGCGCGCTGTAGCAGTCGCGGTCCTCGTCGACGAGGATGCGGATGCCGACCAGGTCGTAGATGTCGGAGAAGTCGCGACCGCCCACGATCATCTTCTGGTAGATCGAGTAGTAGTGCTTGGGTCGACCGGTGACCTTCGCGTTGATGCGCGAGGCCTTGAGGTCGTGCTCGATCTCCTCGACCACCTCGGCGAGGAACTGGTCGCGCGAGGGCGCCCTCTCGGCGACCATCCGCACGATCTCGTCGTAGATCTTGGGGTGCAGCGTGGCGAAGGCGAGGTCCTCGAGCTCCCACTTGAGCGTGTTCATGCCGAGCCGGTGGGCCAGCGGCGCGTAGATGTCGAGGGTCTCGCGCGACGAGCGCTCCTGCGAGGCGGCCGGCACGTAGCGCAGCGTGCGCATGTTGTGCAGCCGGTCGGCGAGCTTGATGACCAGCACCCGGATGTCGCGTGACATCGCCACGATCATCTTGCGGATCGTCTCGGCCTGCGCCGAGTCGCCGTACTGCACCTTGTCGAGCTTGGTCACGCCGTCGACGAGCAGAGCGACCTCGTCACCGAAGTCGGCGCGGAGCGCGTCGAGCGTGTAGGGGGTGTCCTCGACCGTGTCGTGCAGCAGCGCCGCGACCAGCGTCGGCTCGGTCATGCCGATGTCGGCCAGGATCGTGGTCACCGCGAGCGGGTGGGTGATGTAGGGGTCGCCGCTCTTGCGCATCTGGCCGGTGTGCCACTTGTCGGCGACGGCGTAGGCGCGCTCGAGCAGCGCGAGGTCGGCCTTCGGGTGGTTGGCGCGCACCGCCCGGAAGAGCGGCTCGAGGACCGGGTTGGACGAGGGCGGGCGCGTGCCCACGCGAGCGAGGCGGGCGCGCATCCCGCGCGCGGACAGGGGCCCCTTCGCCTCGTGCGCGGGCGCCTGCTCCTCAGCCATGGGACGAGTCTAGTGAGGCGCCGGGCGGGCCCGTGCGGCGACGCCTCAGATCGTCAGCAGGGTGGAGACCGGCAGGTCTCCGGTGATCGCGCGCGGGTCGAGGAAGCCGAGCTCCATCAGCACCGAGGCGCCCGTGGCGACGCCGCCGCAGGACTCGATGAGCCGGCGCGTCGCGACGACGGTGCCCCCGGTGGCGAGCACGTCGTCGACCATGAGCACCCGCTCCCCCGGCGCGATCCCGTCCTGGTGCACCTCGAGGGTGGCCTCGCCGTACTCCAGGGCGTAGGAGACCGCGTGGGCCGCCCGCGGGAGCTTGCCGGCCTTGCGGACCGGCACGAAGCCGATGCCGAGTGCCAGCGCGACCGGCGCCGCGAGGATGAAGCCGCGGGCCTCCATGCCGACCACCTTGTCGACCACGACGTTGCCGTGGTCGTCGCGACCGGCGGACGCCAGCGCCGTGATGATCGCCGAGAAGGCGTTGTGGTCGGCCAGGACCGGGGTGATGTCCTTGAACGTCACGCCCTTCTCCGGCCAGTCGGGCACGTCGACGGTGAGCCGCTGCAGCGCCTCCTGGGCGGTGCGCCGATCAGGCATCGGGGCCGGCCTCGTGCCCTGTCTCGGCTGCGGGCGAGTCCACCTTGGCGATCGCGGCACGCGCGATCTCGATCTCGGTGCCGGGCGCGATCTCGAGCCGCGCACGGTCGTCGGTGAGCGAGGTGACCGTGCCGTAGACACCGGAGGACATCATCACGCGCTGCCCGACCTGGATGCCGTGCTGCAGGGCGGCGACCTCCTTCTGACGGCGCTGCTGGGGGCGGATCACCATGAACCAGAACAGGGCCAGGATGGCCACCAGGGGCAGAAGGGCGGCGAGATCGTTCACGGGCGGGGCTCTCCTCGGGGGGTGGGGTGCGTGAGCGCGTGGAGTCTACGCGGGCGCCCCGCCAGCTCACACCTCGTCGAAGAGCGTCGAGTCGACCACCTGATCTGGACCGGGCATCGGCGGCGGGGTGAGGCCGAGGTGGTGCCACGCGGCGGGCGTCGCGACGCGGCCCCGCGGCGTACGCGCGAGCAGGCCGGTGCGGACCAGGAACGGCTCGGCGACCTCCTCGACGGTCTCGCGCTCCTCCCCCACGGCGACGGCCAGCGTGGAGATGCCCACCGGCCCTCCGCCGAAGCGGCGGCACAGCACGTCGAGCACGGCGCGGTCGAGCCGGTCGAGACCGGACTCGTCGACCTCGAACAGCTCCAGGGCGGCCTGCGCGACGGGCAGGCTCAGCACGCCGTCGGCGCGCACCTGGGCGTAGTCGCGGACCCGGCGCAGCAGCCGGTTGGCGATGCGGGGGGTGCCGCGCGAGCGCGAGGCGATCTCGGTGGAGCCCTCCGACGTGAGGTGCACGCCGAGCAGGCCTGCGGAGCGGTGCACGATCTGGTCGAGCTCGCCGGGCTCGTAGAACTCGAGGTGGGCGGTGAAGCCGAACCGGTCGCGCAGCGGCCCGGGCAGCAGGCCGGCCCGGGTGGTGGCGCCGACGAGCGTGAACGGCGGGATCTCCAGCGGGATCGCCGTCGCACCGGGGCCCTTGCCGATGACAACGTCGACCCGGAAGTCCTCCATCGCCATGTAGAGCATCTCCTCGGCCGGTCGCGACATCCGGTGGATCTCGTCGACGAAGAGGACGTCGCCCTCGTTGAGGCCGGAGAGGATCGCGGCGAGGTCGCCGGCGTGGGTGATCGCGGGGCCGCTGGTGAGTCGCAGCGGGGTGCTCATCTCGGCCGCGATGATCATGGCCAGCGTCGTCTTGCCGAGCCCGGGAGGCCCGGACAGCAGGACGTGGTCGGGCGCCCGGCCACGGCGGCGGGCGGCCTCCAGCACCAGCCCGAGCTGGTCGCGCACACGTGCCTGGCCGATGACCTCGTCGAGGGTCTTCGGGCGCAGCGCCGCCTCCACAGCCCGCTCGTCGCCGTCGGCCTCGGCGTCGGTGAGCCGCTGCAGGTGGCCGAGCTCGGCCTCGGTGAGCTCAGCCTCGTCGTAGGTGGCCTCGTCGGTGTCGTCCCAGTTCACAGGTCTCAGGCCTTGCTCAGCGTGCGCAGGGCGGCGCGCAGGAGCGCACCCACGTCGGGCTTGTCACCGGCGTCGGGGGCCACGGCCTCGACCGCCTTCTCGGACTCCTTGGTCGACCAGCCGAGACCGACGAGGCCCTGCTGCACCTGGTCGCGCCAGGCCGCGGCCTCGGGCGCGGCGGAGGCCGGGTGGTGCACGCCGACGGGCGGACCGATGCGGTCCTTGAGCTCGAGGATGATCCGCTGGGCGCCCTTCTGGCCGATGCCCGGGACGCGCGTGAGCGCCTTGACGTCCTCGGTCGTGATGGCGCGGCGCACGTCGTCGGGGCTCATCACCGCGACGATCGCCTGGGCGACCTTGGGGCCGACGCCGGAGGCGGTCTGGACGATCTCGAAGATCGACTTCTCGTCGTCGTCGAGGAAGCCGAAGATCGTCAGGCTGTCCTCGCGCACGACCATGCTCGTGGGCAGGGTCGCCGGACGGCCGACGCGCAGGGTGGCGAGGGTGCCGGGGGTGCACATCAGCTCGAGGCCGACACCACCCACCTCGAGGACGGCGCTGGAGAGCGTGACGGCGGCGACCTCGCCGCGGACGAAGGCGATCATCGGTTCCTCACGTAGCTGGTGCGTCTCGGGCCGGCCTGGGCGACCGCGGCGTCGATGCGGGACTGGGCAGAGCCGCGCCACACGTGCGTGATGGCCAGGGCCAGGGCGTCGGCGGCGTCGGCCGGCTTGGGCAGCTCGCTCAGGCGCAGGATGCGGACCACCATGGCGCCGACCTGCGCCTTGTCGGCGCGCCCGCTGCCGGAGACGGCGGCCTTGACCTCGCTCGGGGTGTGCATCGCGATCGGCAGCCCACGACGGGCCGCCACGACGAGGGCGATGCCACTGGCCTGGGCGGTGCCCATGATCGTGCTGGAGTCGGAGCGCGCGAAGACCCGCTCGACGGCGACCGCGTCGGGGCGGTGCTCCTCGATCCAGGCGTCGAGGCCCTTCTCGATGCTGACCAGCCGCTCGGCGACCGGGAGCGTGGAGCTGGTGCGGATCACGCCGACGTCCACCATCGACAACGGGCGACCGACGCTGCCGTCGACCACGCCCACACCGCAGCGCGTCAGGCCGGGATCGATGCCGAGCACCCGCACGCCTCACACCTCTCGTCGACCGGACCGTCCGAACACATGTTCGTGCGGCCACGCTAACCCGCCGCGGGTGCGGGACGTCGTACGACACGCGGCGGGGCGCCTACCGTGCCCCCTCGCGCCCCGCTGTAACGCCGGGTTCGTTGCTGTTCCCACCCTGATGCATCGGGGTGGGTAGGTGCACCAACCCGGCGTTACAGCGACCGCGGTCGCCTGCGGGTGACGCGGTACGGAGTGAGGTCGTCGAGGTCGGTGCCGAACCGGGCACACGTGTCCGCGTACTCCCGTGCTACTCGATCGAGCGCCGCGCCTCGCCCACCGAAGAGGTCGACATAGGTGAGGCGTGACGAACCGAGCTTGAAGCCGGTCAGGAAGTCGTGTCGTCGCTTCTCCTCGGCGAGGACGACGTCGGGAGCCTTCCCGCTCGGGTTGCCGAGTGGGTACTTCAGCATGCCGTCGGCTTCGAAGAAGTGGCGACGCACCACGATGTCGGCGAAGGCGGTCGTGTGACCGTCCGACAGCCCGAACTGGCACTCCGGGACGCCGATGCCCAGCTCGAGCACGAAGTCGCGCACCAGCGACTCGAGATAGCTCTCTGCGAGCGCGTCGGCGTGCTCGATGCACCAACGCATGCAGCGGCTGTGGGGCCATGAGCCCATGAACGAGAGGTGCTCGATGAGCTCTCCGCGAGTGACACCCTGCCTCATCGCCGCATCACAGGCGGCAAGACCGTGAGCACGACCGTGCTCGCGCACCATGTCGAGTGCCGTTCGTGCCCGGCCGAGCACGAGCAGCCCGTCCGCGTCCGTCACGTCCTGCTTCCTGTACGGCGCCAGGTGGTGTTTCACCCCGCTCCGCACCGCATCGCCGTGCACCTTGCCCCGACTGAGGTGCACGAGCGACCGGCGAGGATCGGGTGCGCCCATCCCGAGTGGGATCGCAGCCGAGTCGTGGCTGAAGGCGTATCCCGTCGAACGCAGAGTCATCTGAGCGGCACGGATGCGCACCAGGGGTTGCTGTCGGAACGGATCCAGCGACGTCCACGCGTCCCCGTCGACGTACACCCCGCGCCGCAGGCGGACGAGACGACCGGTAGCGACGAGTCGGCGTACGTCGTTCGGATCGAGGCCGGCCGTGACGAGCTGCTTGCTCGTCACCAAGCCGTGCTGGCGATGCATCAGGGCGATCAGAGGCAGGTACATGCCGGTCGAGCCTTCGGAGCACCTCCGACGGCCTGGCCCGTCTCGGGCCACAGCCTGTGGAACACGCCCGTCCCCGGTCGACTGTGGACGTCCCCCGGCTCGCGAACCGGCCGGTCGCCGACGCTGTAACGCCGGGTTACTGGCTGTACCCACCCTGATGTACGGGGGTGGGTAGAGGCACTAACCCGGCGTTACAGCGGATCGGACGAATGGCGCCCCGGCGCCTCAGGCGTCGGCGGACTCCAGCTCGGCGAGGACGTCGGCGGGGATGTCCACGTTGGTGAAGACGTCCTGGACGTCGTCGAGGTCCTCGAGCGCGTCGACGAGGCGCATCACCTTGCCGGCGCCGTCGGCGTCGACGGGGATCTCCAGGCTCGGGACGAACTCCACGTCGGCGGAGTCGTAGTCGATGCCGGCGTCCTGGAGGGAGGTGCGGACGGCGACCACGTCGGTGGCCTCGCTCTGCACCTGGAAGGCGTCGTCGAGGTCGTTGACCTCCTCGGCGCCGGCGTCGAGGGTCGCCTCGAGGACGTCGTCCTCGGTGACCTCACGGTCCTCCTGCGACTTCGGCACGACCACGACGCCCTTGCGGGTGAACAGCCGCGACACCGAGCCCGGGTCGGCCATGGTGCCTCCGTTGCGGGTGACCGCGGTGCGGACCTCCATCGCGGCGCGGTTCTTGTTGTCGGTGAGGCACTCGACCAGGATCGCGACGCCCTGGGGTCCGTAGACCTCGTAGGAGATGCCCTGGTAGTCGACGCCACCCGACTCCGCGCCGGAGCCGCGCTTGACCGCGGAGTCGATGTTCTTGTTGGGGACCGAGCTCTTCTTCGCCTTCTGGATGGCGTCGTAGAGGGTCGGGTTGCCGGCGGGGTCGCCGCCGCCCTGCTTCGCCGCGACCTCGATGTTCTTGATCAGCTTGGCGAAGAGCTTGCCGCGCTTGGCGTCGATCGCGGCCTTCTTGTGCTTGGTCGTTGCCCACTTGGAGTGGCCTGACATGTGTCCCTCGATCCTTCGCAGTCGGTGCGGTGCGTCAGGCCGAGCGCACCAGGTCCACGAACATGCCGTGGACCCGGTCGTCGCTGCCGACCTCGGGATGGAACGAGGTCGCCATCAGGGGGCCTTGACGGACCGCCACGATCCTACCCGCGGCCGGTCCGTCCTCGACGCGCGCCAGAACCTCGACGTCGTCTGCCACGGCCTCCACCCACGGCGCCCGGATGAAGACGGCCCGCACCGGCTCCGCGAGGCCCTCCAGGTGGAGGTCCTCCTCGAAGGAGTCGACCTGGCGCCCGAACGCGTTGCGGCGCACCGTGATGTGGAGCCCCCCGATCGTCTCCTGGCCGACCGCCCCGTCCTCGATCCGGTCGGCCAGCATGATCATCCCGGCGCAGGTCCCGAAGGCGGGCAGACCACCGCGTACGGCCTCGCGCAGTGGCTCGAGCAGGTCGAAGATCCGGGCGAGCTTGACCATCGTCGTGGACTCCCCGCCCGGGATGACGAGGCCGTCGCACGCGGCTAGCTCGCCCGGGCGGCGTACGGAGACCGGGTCGGCGCCCAGCGAGCGCAGGGCCGCGAGGTGCTCGCGCACGTCGCCCTGGAGGGCGAGCACGCCGATGGTGGGTTGGCTCACCAACCGCGCTCGGCGAGGCGGTGGGGCTGCGGGATCTCGTCGACGTTGATGCCGACCATGGCCTCGCCCAGGCCGCGGGAGACCTTGGCGACCACGTCGGGGTCGTCGAAGAAGGTCGTGGCCTTGACGATCGCCTCGGCGCGCTGCGCCGGGTTGCCGGACTTGAAGATGCCCGAGCCGACGAAGACGCCCTCGGCGCCGAGCTGCATCATCATCGCGGCGTCGGCCGGGGTGGCGATCCCGCCGGCGGTGAAGAGGACGACCGGGAGCTTGCCCGCGGCCGCGACCTCCTTGACCAGCTCGTAGGGGGCCTGCAGCTCCTTGGCCGCGACGTAGAGCTCGTCCTCGCTCATGCCGTGCAGGCGCCGCAGCTCGCCACCGATGGTGCGCATGTGCATCACGGCGTTGGACACGTCGCCGGTGCCGGCCTCGCCCTTGGAGCGGATCATGGCCGCGCCCTCGGTGATGCGGCGCAGCGCCTCGCCGAGGTTGGTCGCACCACACACGAACGGCACGGTGAACTTCCACTTGTCGATGTGGTTGGCGTAGTCGGCCGGGGTCAGCACCTCGGACTCGTCGATGTAGTCGACACCGAGCGACTGCAGGACCTGGGCCTCGGCGAAGTGTCCGATGCGGGCCTTGGCCATCACCGGGATCGAGACGGCCTCGATGATGCCGTCGATCATGTCGGGGTCGCTCATCCGGGACACGCCGCCCTGGGCGCGGATGTCGGCCGGGACGCGCTCGAGGGCCATGACGGCGACCGCGCCGGCGTCCTCGGCGATCTTCGCCTGCTCGGCGTTGACGACGTCCATGATGACGCCGCCCTTGAGCATCTCGGCCATGCCGCGCTTGACGCGGCTCGTGCCGTGCTCGATGGGGGTTTCGGGGGTGTGCTCAGCCATGCTTCGATCGTAGTGCGGCCTCATCCCGAAGGATGCATCGGGACCGGCCCGCGATCACGCTGCGGAGGCGGCGCGCGCCAGTGCCTGGCGGCGTACGACCCAGATCCGCTGCGCGACCGTCACGGTGGCCGCGATCGCGAGTGCCCACAGGCTGATCTCGAGCAGGATCGGCAGGTCGAGGACGTCGGCGAAGAAGGCCGGCACGAGCATGCCCACCAGCCGGTCCGGGCGCTCCGCGATGCCGACCTTGGCGTCGTAGCCGAGGTGGTCGGCCTTGGCACGGGCGTACGACGTCACCGCCCCCATGACGAGGACGACGAGGCACAGCACGAGGTAGAGGTGGCTCTCGACGTGCGAGGCGAAGTAGAGCGCCAGCCCGGCGAAGAGCGCACCGTCGGCGATCCGGTCGAGCGTGGAGTCGAGGAAGGCGCCGAAGTCGTCCTTGCGACCGGCCTTGCGCGCCATCGCACCGTCGATGAGGTCGCTGAAGACGAACGCGGTGATGAACAGGACGCCCTCCCAGAGCATCCCGCGCGGGAAGAACCACAGGGCGCCGAAGCTGACCCCCGCCGTGCCGACCAGCGTCACCACGTCGGGGCTGATGCCGAGGCGGATGAAGAGGTTGACGAAGGGCGCGAGCATGACGCCCTGCCAGAACTGCTTGAACCTGTCGAGCACGGCCGCAGGCTACCCGGCGAGCAGCGCCGCACGGACGTCCGCCACGGCGCCGGACGCCCCGGTGACCGTCCACTCGACGCCCGCGGCGGGTACGACGACCGACTCGCCGCCCGCGCCGCGGATGATCGCGGCGCCCGGCAGGCGGTCCCAGTCGGCCACGGAGTGCTGGAAGAGCACGTCCCACTGGCCGGAGGCGATGGCCATCACGTCCATCGTCCCCGAGCCCAGCATCCGCAGCGTGCCGACCTGGCCGAGCGCGCGGGCGAAGGCCTCCCCGACGCCGCTGCCGAAGAAGGGCGGGTGGAGGTAGGTCGCCGCGCAGCGCTCCTCACGCGGTGTGTCCGGCAGCGGGGCCAGCCGCTCGCCGTCGCAGGTGGTGGGGAGGTCCGGGCCGCCCACCCAGGTGTGCAGGGACGCCGCGTGGTGCACCGCGCCGAGGAGCACGTCGTCCTCGTCGTGCAGCGCGATCGCGCTGCACCACCAGTCACTGCCGCGGGAGAAGTTGTAGGTGCCGTCCACCGGGTCGATCACCCAGGTCCGCCCGGAGGTGCCGGGGCGCGACGTGCCCTCCTCCCCCACGATCGCGTCGTCCGGACGCTCGGCGGTCAGCTGCTGGACGATGAGTCGCTCCGCCGCCCGGTCGGCCTGCGTCACGATGTCGGAGCCGCTGGTCTTGCGGGTCACGTCGAGGCCCTCGACGCGCAGCCGGGCCGCCAGCAGCGCGGCCTCGCGCACGAGGTCGGCGGCGAGGGCGGCGTCGGCCGCGAGGCGGTGGTCCACGGGCGCCACGGTAGTGCTCGTCGCGCACGTGGACCGGCGGGGGCGGGTCAGACCAGCTCGGGCACGCGCAGGTGGGCGATCACCAGCTCGCACTCCTCGATGTCGCCGAACACGACGTTGCTGTCCTGGCTGCGTCGCTCACGCATCCCTCGGGCCAGCTCACGGGTGGCCTCCAGGCTCTCGCGACTGTCGAACCGAGCGGTCGCGCAGCACTGACCGGTCGCCCGGTCGACCAGCATGCTGGCGCTGCAGAACCCGTCGTGCTCCTCCATGCGAGGCATCACCTGGTCGCGGAAGAAGTCGAGGGTGGACTCGACCTCGGCGGGCGGGCAGGTCAGCCAGGTGACCCGGCACCACGAACCTTCCCGCGCGTCGTGCTCGCGGTGCATGATCGCGATCTCCCACTCCCGGACCTCGGGCTCGCCCGCGCCCAGGATCTCGGCGGCCCGGCCCCGGAAGGCCACGACCTGTCCCTCCGTGGCCCGCATGGCGTCCTCGGACGCCCACGACGTCGCCACGATGCCGCGGCCCGTCTCGCGGTTGACCAGCATCGACATGCCGATGCAGCCGTCCATGCCGGTCACCGCCGGCATCACTTCCTCGCGCACAAATCTGATGCCCTCTTCGATCCGGGCGGGGTCGCCCTGGACCGTCGTGGAGCGTGCATACATCACGGCACTCCTCCTCGTGCGAGGTGGCGTCCCGGTGGCGCCACCGGTCGTCCCAATCTCCTCCCGTCACGGAGCCGGGACAACCCCTGGGCGCGACGAGCTCAGGACGCGCTAGACCACGCCTCCGCGAGCAGGCGGCGGGTGTCCTCGAGCAGCTGCGGCAGCATCTTGGTGCCGCCGACGACGGTGATGAAGTTGGCGTCCCCGGTCCAGCGCGGGACGACGTGCTGGTGCAGGTGGTCGGCGAGCGACCCGCCGGCGGACCGGCCGAGGTTGAGGCCCACGTTGAAGGAGTGGGGCCGGCTGACCGCACGGATCGTGCGCAGCGCCTGCTGGGTCATCGACATCAGCTCCGCCGACTCCTGCGCGGTGAGGTCGGTCAGGTCCGCGACGTGGCGGTAGGGCAGCACCATCAGGTGACCCGGGTTGTAGGGGTGCAGGTTGAGCACGGCGTACGCCGACTCCCCCCGCGCGACGACGAGCGACTCCTCGTCGGGGTGGGCGGGGATCGCGCAGAACGGGCAGCCCTCGTCGTCGACGGCCGTGCGCACGTAGGCCATCCGGTGCGGCGTCCAGATCCGCTCCAGCCGGTCGGGGCCCCCGCCGTCACTTCCGACACCGCTCATGCGAGCGATCCTAGGGTGGGCCCATGACGTCGATCCGACCGGCCGACGCTGCCGACATGTCCGCCGTCGCTGACCTGTGGCACGAGGGCTGGCACTCCGGGCACGCCGGGCACGTGCCCGAGGGACTGCCCGCGGCCCGGACCCTCGAGGCCTTCCACGAGCGCACACCGTCGCGCGTCGCCGACACGACTGTGGCCGTGTCCGACGAGGGTGAGCTGCTCGGCTTCGTGATGGTGGCGGACGACGAGGTGGAGCAGGTCTTCGTCGGTCCGGTCGCGCGCGGCGGCGGCCTGGCCGCCCTGCTCCTTGCCGAGGCCGAGCGCCAGGTCGCCTCGGGCGGGCACGGCGAGGCATGGCTGGCGGTGGTCGCCGGCAACGCGCGCGCCCGCCGTTTCTACGAGAAGCACGGGTGGGTCGACACCGGCGACCTGCCCTACGAGGTGACCGCGGGCGGACGGACGTACGTCTCGCCGTGCCGGCGCTACGTGAAGCAGGTCTGACCCGGCCGACCGGCTCCCGGGAGGGCGTGAGCCTGGTCACGTCGCCTCGCGGGCGACCGGCCCCCGGCGCGGCCTCGATTCGACATGACCGGCGCTGCGTGTTGTCGTGGTGGGGCCGCAGGCAGCGCCCCCGTCGTGGACGAGGGCACCTCCCATCGCGAGGTGCACGCAGTCGCGGCCTCGACGCCCGTCCCGACGGTGTCGCGTCCGAGCGCCCCCCTGCGGCGCACAACCTGTGAGGTCTGAAGCACATGCGTGCCATCACCGCACCCGTCCTGCCCGCCCGCCTGCGCAGCGTGGCCGCCGGCACCGCCGCGGCCGCCCTGGCGCTCACCCTGGTGCCCAGCAGCGCCGTCGCCCAGGAGGCGTCCGACGACGCCGTCGCCGTCGAGCTGAAGGTGGCGGACCAGCCCGCGGTCGCCGTCGCGACCGCGCCGCGTGTGTGGCCCGGCCAGCTGCTGGAGAGCCATGGCGTCCCTGTCGACGGCAACGACCTGGTCGACGTCGTCCGCGACGGCCGCAAGGTGTCCGGGGAGAAGAAGCGCGTCCGCGAGGGTGACGTCGTCAAGCTCACCGACGTCGAGAAGGTCCGTACGGCCAAGCGCGAGCGCGTCCGTGCCGGCACCGTCGAGGTCTTCACCACCGAGCTCGCCCCCGGCAAGCGCAAGGTCGTGCGCGACGGCGAGCCCGGCGTCCGCAAGGTCGTCAAGCTCAAGACCCTCCACAACGGCGAGCAGGTCAGGTCCCGCGTGGTCAAGCGGAAGCTCGTCCGCGACCCCCGCCCCCGGCGCGTGCTCGTGGGCCGCAAGCCCTACTCGGTGCCCGGCACGGAGGGGCTCAACTGGGCCGCCCTCGCCAACTGCGAGTCGGGCGGCAACCCCAACGCCGTGAACCCGGCCGGCTACTACGGGCTCTACCAGTTCGACACCGGCACCTGGCGCAGCGTGGGTGGCTCCGGCCTCCCGACGTCCGCCTCGGCCGCCGAGCAGACCTACCGCGCCAAGCTGCTCTACAAGCAGCGCGGCCGCTCCCCCTGGCCCAACTGCGGCCGCCTGCTCTGAGCCGAGTCCTGCCCGGCCCCCTGTGGGGTCGGGCAGGTCAGGTCTCGAGGCAGAACTCGTTGCCCTCCGGGTCAGCCATCACGCACAGGTCCCCGTGCTCCGCGAGCACGGAGGCGCCGAGCGCGACCAGACGGTCGCGCTCGCTCTCCAGCGGTCCCATGACCCGCAGGTCGAAGTGTTGGCGGTTCTTCGCCGCCTTTCCCTCGGGCACCTTCTGGAACCAGAGGTTCGGTCCGCCCCAGCCAGCCGGTTCGACCCACGCGCGGTCGGGCGTGCTGTCCTCGTCGACGTTGGAGCCGAGGGCCCCGGCCCAGAAGGCGGCGACCACGAGCGGCTCTCGACAGTCGAAGGTCACGGACTTCACGAAGGACGGCATGCACCCAATCTGGGAGAGCTGACTCCTGGTCGACCTCACCGCGCTCGTTGCGGCAGATGAGTGCGTCTCCAGCGAGAACATTCATCACGGACGGACGATCCCAATCCGACCTCGACGCTCGCCTGCGTCGCGGTCGACTTCATGCTCCCACGGGGCTTCGGGTGGACAGCGCTGTCAGGGTCGCGGAAGACCTCGTTGCGTCCGGGGACGATGGTGAGGCAACGATCGGGATTGCCGCGTTGAGCCGCGACAGTCTCGGCAGTGACGCGGAGCCGCTTGTACGGGCGGCGCTGGCCGAGCACGGCATAGACCTCCCAGTCCCCGCAGACGAAGAGTCGGAGTACCAGGTGCTGCTTCGGGCGTTCGGTTACCTCGACCTGCCGATCCACTTCTTCGAGGGCCGTTCTATGTACGGATTCCCGCGTGGGACGACCAAGGTCCGCTAGACCGATCGCTCGTCACACTGCTGGACAAGCGCGACCAGCGCCCCGGGGAGAGGACGGCCCGACTGCTACCTAACCCACTGCGGGGCCTACAAGACGAGCCTATCGCTAGCTCAGAGGCGCTTCTCGCAGTCCCGCACCCGCTCGCCCTGACAGACGTCGCGCTGGGGTCCACCGTTGACGCGGTCCTTTCCGGGGCCGCCGATGAGGCGATCCTTGCCGGGGCCGCCCGCGATGGTGTCGTGGCCACGGCCGCCGTAGATCACCGCGCGGTAGGTGCCGCACTTCGGGGTGCCGAGGTCGGCGTACACCCCGAAGGCCGCCAAGCCCGCGTTGCCCTCTTCAGCGTCATTGGGGCCGTACTCGGCCGAGTGCTTGACGGCGTCCTTGCCCGGGCCGCCGTTCACGTTCACCCGGCAGGCGACGAGCCCCATCGTATCGCCGCGGTTGGTCCCGCGAACGTTCGCCGTCTTGGCGGCCAGAACGTAGCTCTCGAAGCGGCGGATGCGGGTCGCGGCCCCGCTGTTCTTGTCGTCCACACGGCGGTCCAGATCGGCCTTGAGCCGCAGGGTCGGAACGTCGAGCATGAGGGTGTCCTCGCCCCTGTTGCCCTTCGCCATCGACGACCTTCCGCCGAGTCCGTTGGTCCGGTAGGTGTCGTCCCCACTGCCGAGCTGCACGTTGCGGTTGAACTTCGCCGGGGCGTCGACCGTAAGGGTGTCCCTCGCATTGGTGCCGCGGAAGGTGAACGTCCCGCGCTCGGACTCGGTGGCGAACGCGAAATTGTCAATGTCGCCGGTCCACGTCAGGGACGTGTCGGCCCCGGTGACGGACCCGCTAGCTTCCACACGCACGTCGTAGGCGGACCGAAGGAGCAGGCTGCCGGAGCCCATGGTGACCGCGCCCGGGGCGGTCTGGATGCCGTTCCAGAAGAGGAAGCCAGAGGCGAGGTCGATGGTGTCGGCGTTCGGCTGGCCCGCCATGCCGGACCTGACGACGCTGAAGCCGGTGCGGATGACGTCGGCCTCGGTGTCGATGCCGTCCTCGGTGCCCGCGAAGACCGAGTGCAATTGGCCGTTGAGGTCGTAGAAGGTGTCGGCCCCCGCACCGAGGATGACGTTGATGCCACTCCCGCCGGTCACGCACACCACGTCATCGCCGCCGAGCGCGTCGACATGCGTCGCGCCGTTCGTGACGATGACGTCCGCGCCCTCCGTGCCGGTGATCTGACCCCCGGGTGTCCCCACAATGGTTGTCGCCTGCCCCTCACACGTCTCGCCCGCTGCAGTGGCCGTGCTGATCGGCGCGAGCAGAGCAGCGCCTAACAGCGCGGCAGCGGTCAGACTGATGTTCCCCATGACTCCCCGATCGTTGACGAACTCGTATGACTACGCATCGGCCCAAAATGTTGTCACGAACCCGCGGACGGGACTTGACCGCCCTAGGGAATGCGGTCGGGCCGGCGGTCGCAGGGTCAGCGAGACACGAGTGAGGACGCTGAAGTTGAGGCGACGCGGCTGCGGTCGAGGAGGTGGTGCCCGCGCTGCTCGCACTCGGCAATGCGAAGGTGCGCGGACCCCAAGCGCTTTGCGACGTCCGCTCATCGGCAAATCCGCGCACTGATCGCGGCAGATCCGGACGATGCAAGTGGGTCATGTCGCGTCCGCTCGTCGGCCCTGCAAGCGATACTCGTCCCGTGGAGAGCATCGGGGGCACACCAACCGCGCGCATTGCGGTCGTCGCAGCAATCTTGTCGGCGGCAACCGGCTGCTCCAGCGCGTCACCGGCGACCGACGCATCGGAGGACTCCTCCATGGCCTCGTGTGCGCCTCTGCTCAAAGTCGGCGATAGTCTCTGGACGGCAGTTCCAGCCGGTGAACCTTTGCGCAGGACAACCGGCGAGAACGTCGTCCAGGCCACAGAGACCTCGTGTGATGACGAGAAGATGCAAGGGGAGTCGGACGAGGAGCCGACCACCCGAACCGTGATGCTGAAGACCATCGACGGCGTCTCACCGCGACATGCGCTGTTCTGGGACGAGGACGGTTGGGAGGATCAAGTCTGGGTGCCCGACCGGCCCGGTCTTACCGTCTCCGACCTGCCAGCCGACGTCCAAGCGCTGATCAAGGAGCGCTGACGGCGAGCCTTCGACCGCATCTCGGCAGATGAGTGCGTCGCGGCACGTACGTCGCGAGGCGGAGGCGACGCGGGATGTCGGAAGCCGCTTCATGGAGCCGGACGCGCCGGCGATCCAGCTCGGCAGCCCAGTCGGGGCCGGGGGCTGCCGGGCTTCGCGCCGGCGACAGGACGCTCGGACATGGCTATGGCCCCGCTACCTCGTGGGTGGCGGGGTCCGGGGCGGGGTCATGGTCGTCCGGGCGGCTCGACCGGGGTTTCGTGCTCGTCGATGCGGGTGGTGCCGTGTCGGTCGCGGAGGTAGTGGTGGCCGTGGGGGCTGGTCCACTCGAACACTCCGGGCGCGATGACCCGGTAGGTCCAGGCGGTGAAGGTCTTGAGCCGGTGGTGGAACCGGCACAGGCACGCGAGGTTCGAGGACGTGGTGGGACCGGGCTGGGGCCTGCCTTCAGCTTCGGCGTCGTGGTCGTACTCGACGACGTGGTCCGCGTCCGCACCCCGGGCGGGTCGGGTGCACCAAGGGAACGTGCAGGTCCGGTCCCGGAGAGCGACCTGCTCCCGGATCGACTTGGGGATCTCGTAGCCCGGCGCGGACAGCTCGGCGTTCAGGTCGATGACCGGCCTGATGGTCACCTTGGTGCGCGAGTCGGCGCACCAGCCCTTGACCTGGTCGAGCAGCAGCAGCTTGTGGCGTTCCTCGAGCCGTCCGGTGGGACCGAACACGGTCCGCACAGCCTCGCCGTCCTTCACGAATGCGGCGTCGAAGTGGACGTGCAATTCCACCTCCCGGGCGGCCGGGAGCCCGTCCGTCGACCTCGCGTCGGTGGTGCCTTGGGCGTGGAGGTCGAGGGCGGTCTGGGTGCGGGCGAGGTCACCGAGCGCCCTCGCGCGCCGCACGTCGAGGGACTCGGTCGACCCCAGCGCCTTCTGCAGTGCGGCGCCGTGGGCCAGTGCACCGTCGAGGTCGAGGGCGTCGGCGATGTCGAGGTCGGCCTCGAAGTGCATGGTGCCGGCGTAGTGCACGTCCTGGTCGTTCAGGGTGGCGTGGCGCGTGTCGACCGACAGGTAGCCGTCCTCCGGATCGCTGGCAGGGTCCGGGGCGGCGAGCTCGAAGCGCTTGATCGTCTCGGCGACGAGTCGGTCGAGCTGGGCGGGGCCGATCCTCCCGGCCACGGCCGCGACCTGCGCGTCGACCCACCGTGCCGCGTCCTTGGTGAGCGCGGGGGTGTTGTGGATCGTGGCCTCAGCGACCGACCGGGCCCGCCACGCCGGCACCCGTCCGGACTGGACCAAGCGCCACAACCGTGGGAGGCGGTGCCGCAGTTCGAGGGCGTGGCCGATGAGCTTCTTCGCCGCCACCGACGAGATTCCGAGCTCGGTGCCGAGCTCGGCCACGCAGAACTCCGCCACCAGCGGGCAGCCGTCACCCGCGATGGGCTCCTCGTGCTCGCTGCCCGGCAGGGTGAACGCGGCGGCGGTGTGGATCGACTCCGGCGGGTGCAGGTCCGCCCAGCGGGCGGCGAGCTCGAGCTGACGAGCAGCCGCGGTGTTCTCGGCGTCGCGCTCGGCCCTGATCGAGGCGAGAAGGCCGGAGGCGTTGAGGTCGTCTGCCTCTGCTCCGGGTCCCGCTGCCAGCGTCTCGATCATGTTTTCGAGTATAGGCGCTGCCACTGACAGTAGGAACGCGCCGAGCGTCCAGTTCGCGGCAAGGTTCTGGCAACCAGTCGGGGTCTCCTCGACCACCGAGACGGGCCAAGCCAGCGTCAGCGCCAGGCCTTGGCCAGCCGCTCCACGATCTCGGTCAGCCGGTCGGGCGAGGTGGCGATGTTGAGGCGGACCTGGCCGGTGGTCCCGGGCGCGTAGGACTCCCCCGTGCTGACCATCACCCGTCCACGGTCGAGGGCGACCGCGGCGGCGTCGTCGTGACCGTAGGCCGAGGCGTCCAGCCAGGCGAGGTAGGTCGCCTCGAGCGGGCGCATCCGCACTTCCGGCAGGTGCTCCGCCAGGAGCGAGGCGAGCAGCGTCCGCTGCTGGTCGAGCCGCTCGACCAGTGAGGCCAGCCACCCGTCACCGTGGTCGTACGCCGCGCGGGCGGCGACGACGCCCACCGGGGAGTAGGAGTCGTTGCGCGAGAGCGGCTGGTCGGCGAGGAGCCGACGGTCGGCCGGCGACGGCACGACGAGCTGGGCGCAGCGCAGCCCCGCGGTGTTGAACGCCTTCGAAGCGGCCACCACGGCCACCGCGTGGTCGTGGGTGCCCTCGACGTCGAGGTAGGAGACGTGTTCGGCACCGGGCAGGACGAGCGGCGCGTGGATCTCGTCGCTGACCACGCGCGCCCCGTGGCGTACGACGACGTCCCGGATCCCCTCGAGCTCGGCACGGGTGAAGACACGGCCCCAGGGGTTGTGCGGCTGGGTGAGCAGCAGCGTCTGCGCGCCGCCGGCGAAGAGACGGTCGAGGGCGTCGAGGTCGATCTCGCACCGCTCGGCCGACGTCGGCACCTCGAGGAGGTGCTCCTGCCGACCGGTCACGTGCGCCAGGCCGTGCTGGGCGTTGTAGCCGGGCGTCGGGAAGACCACCCCGCCGGGCCCGCTGAACACGTCGATCGCCAGCCGCACCCCGGCCGTCACGTCCACCACCGGGTGCACGGCCTCCGGCTCGGGCGCCCAGCCGAAGTGCCGCCCCGACCAGGCGGCGTACGACTCCGCGAGCGCGCGGTCCCAGCCGAAGAGCGGGTAGCCGGTGATGCCGTCGGCGAGCATCTCCTGCACCGCGGCCAGCACCACCGGGTCGACCGCGTAGTCCATCTCGGCGACCCACGCCGGGATCACGCCCTCGGGCACGCCCCACTTGAGGGGCAGCTTGCGGCGTGCCTCCTCCTCGGTGAGGTCGACGACCGGACGGCGGCCCCCGGCGCTCTGGCTCACACCTGCTCGCGGCTCGCCACGGCAGCAGCGACCCGCTCGATCGCCTCGGCCAGCGGCACGCCGTTGTCCTGGCGGCCGTCGCGGTAGCGGAAGCTGACCGCGCCCGCCTCCACGTCGGCGTCGCCGGCGATCATCATGAAGGGCACCTTCTGCAGCTGCGCGTTGCGGATCTTCTTCTGCATCCGGTCGTCGGACTCGTCGACCTCGACCCGCAGCCCCTGCGCCTTCATCTGCCTCGCGATGTCGAAGAGGTAGTCGTTGTGGCGCTCGGCGATCGGGATGCCCTGGACCTGGACGGGGGCCAGCCAGGGCGGGAACGCGCCGGCGTAGTGCTCGACGAGGACGCCGATGAACCGCTCGATCGAGCCGAACTTGGCCGAGTGGATCATCACCGGTTGCTGACGGGTGCCGTCGGCGGCGACGTACTCGAGGTTGAACCGGTCGGTCGCCGGCTGGTTGAAGTCGTACTGGATGGTCGACATCTGCCAGGTCCGGCCGATCGCGTCCTTGGCCTGCACCGAGATCTTGGGGCCGTAGAACGCGGCGCCGCCCGGGTCCGGCACGAGGTCCACGCCGAACTTCCGCGCCGCGGTCTCGAGCACCTCGGTCGCGGTCGCCCACTGCTCGTCGGAGCCGATGAACTTGTCGGGCTTGGAGTCGTCGCGGGTCGACAGCTCGAGGTAGTAGTCGTCGAGCCCGAAGTCGCGCAGCAGCCCGGTGACGAAGGTCAGGAGGTGCTCGACCTCGGCCGGGGCCTGCTCGGCGGTCACGTAGGAGTGGGAGTCGTCCTGGGTCATCGCGCGGACCCGGGTCAGACCGTGGACCACGCCGGACTTCTCGTAGCGGTAGACCGAGCCGAACTCGAAGAACCGCAGCGGCAGCTCGCGGTAGGAGCGCTGCCGGGAGCGGTAGATGAGGTTGTGCATCGGGCAGTTCATCGCCTTGAGGCGGTACTCGGCGTGCTCCATCTCCATCGGCGGGAACATGGTGTCCGCGTAGTAGGGCAGGTGGCCCGAGGTGTGGAACAGCCCGTCCTTGCTGATGTGGGGGGTGCCGACGTAGTCGAAGCCCTCCTCGAGGTGCCGGCGGCGGACGTAGTCCTCCATCTCCCGCTTGATCACGCCACCCTTGGGGTGGAAGACCGCCATCCCGGAGCCGATCTCGTCGGGGAACGAGTAGAGGTCGAGCTCGCGACCGAGCTTGCGGTGGTCGCGCCGCTCCGCCTCCTCGATGCGGTGGAGGTGCTCGTCGAGCGCCTCCTTGGTCTCCCAGGCGGTGCCGTAGATGCGCTGGAGCTGCTTGTTCTTCTCGTCGCCGCGCCAGTACGCCGCCGCGCTCCGCATCAGCTTGAAGGCGGGGATCCGCTTGGTGGTCGGCAGGTGCGGTCCGCGGCACAGGTCGGACCACTTCGCCTCACCGTTGCGGCCGATGTTGTCGTAGATGGTCAGCTCGCCGGCCCCGACCTCCACGCTCGCACCCTCGGTGTCGGCCGCGCCGGCGCCGCCCTTGAGGCCGATGAGCTCGATCTTGTAGGGCTCGTCCTCGAGCTCGCGCAACGCGTCGGCATCGGTGGTGACCCGACGCTCGAAGCGCTGGTTCTCCTTGATGATCTTGCGCATCGCGGACTCGATCTTGACGAGGTCCTCGGGCACGAACGGGGTCTCGACGTCGAAGTCGTAGTAGAAGCCGTCCTTCACGGGCGGGCCGATGCCGAGCTTGGCCTCGGGCCAGATCTGCTGGACGGCCTGCGCCAGCACGTGCGCGGTCGAGTGCCGGAGGATGTCGCGGCCGTCGGCGCTGTCGATGGCCACGCCCTCGACCTCGTCGCCGTCGGCGAGCTCGTAGGCCAGGTCCTTCAGCGCCTGCTCACCGGGGCGGCCGACCCGCGCGGCGACGACGTCGGCGTCGTCACGAAACAGCTCCCAGGCCTTGGTGCCCGTCGTGACCGTGGTCTCCGCACGCTGATCGGCGTGGACGCGGACGACCTTGATGTCGGGCACGAGAGCTCCTTCGGGAGGGGTGGAGGGAGGGGTGGAGGGGTGGAGGGGTGGGGCGGATGCCCCCCACGATGCTATCGGCCGGGGGCGGGGCTCCTCACCCCGGTTTCCCACCCGACCGGGTGGAGGGGGCGGTGAGGCGACGGGCATCGGGGTACTCCGGCAGCATGACGATCGCGCGCACCCGGGAGCCGAGGTCCGAGGCTCCCCTCCTCACCGTTGCGTCGGTGCCGTCCGGCCACGTCTACGTACGCCACCTCGCACCCCTGGGCGGTCGGGGCGCGGTGCGCCTGCCGGACCCTGCTCCGGGTGATCCCGACCGGCCCGCGGGCGCCACCTGGTGGCCTCCCGTGATGCTCGACCCCGAGTGGGCGCGCACCGCCGACTTCGACGTGTTCCACCTCCACTTCGGGTTCGACGCCTGCCCGCCGGACCGACTCGAGAGGCTCACCCGGGTGCTCCGTGGGCGCGGCAAGCCCTTCGTCTTCACCGTGCACGACCTCCGCAACCCCCACCACGACGACCGGCGTCTCCACGACGAGCAGCTCGACGTCCTCGTCCCTGCGGCGGACGCCCTCGTCACGCTCACCCCGGGTGCGGCGCGTGAGATCGACGCCCGCTGGGGGCGGTCGGCGACGGTCGTCCCCCATCCCCACGTCGTGGACCTCCACACGATGTCGAGGGCCCTGGAGGTCAGGCCGCTGTGGCGGCACCGCCCGTTCCGCGTCGGCCTGCACCTCAAGAGCCTGCGCGCCAACATGGACCCGATGCGCATCCTCCCCACGCTCGTCGAGACGGTGGCGGGGCTCGACGACGCGGTGCTGCAGGTCAACTGCCACCGCGACATCCTCGACGCCGACGGCGCCCGCCGGGACGCGGACCTGTCGGCCTGGCTGCGCCGCAAGGCGGCAGCCGGTCGCCTCGAGCTCGTCGTGCACGACTACCTCTCCGACGACGACCTGTGGGCCTACCTCGCCTCGCTCGACCTGTCGGTCCTGCCCTACACCTTCGGCACCCACTCCGGGTGGCTGGAGGCGTGCCGCGACCTGCAGACCACGGTGCTGGCCCCGAGCTGCGGCTACTACGCCGACCAGGGCCCGATCCTGACCTACACCAACGACGGCGAGTCGTTCGACGCCGAGTCGCTCCGCGGCGCCGTGGTGCGGGCGTACGACGAACGGCCCCGCCTCGGCGCCACGCTCGACGAGCGCACCCACCAGCGTCGCGAGGTGGCACGTGCCCACGAGCGGCTCTACCGGGACGTGAGCCGGTGACGGGCTTCCTCCCACGAGAGGCCTTGCGGGTCTGCCTGGTCGCGAACAGCCGCTTCCCCATCGGCGAGCCCTTCACGGGCGGGCTGGAGTCGATGACGTGGCACCTCGCCCGCGAGCTCGTCCGCCGTGGCCACGACGTGGCCGTCTTCGCCGGCGCCGGCTCGGACCCGGCGCTCGGCGCCACGCAGCTGGGGGTCGACGTGCTGCCGGACCCGCTGCGCGACGACCTGGGCCGCCACGACGTGGACGCTGCTCCCCACGTGCAGGTCGCCGAGCACCACGCCTACCTCTCGCTCATGCTCGAGCTCGGCGGGCAGGACGGCGAGCGCTACGACGTCCTCCACAACAACAGCCTCCACTACCTCCCGGTCGCGATGGCGAGGTCGCTCCCGATGCCGGTCCTCACCACGCTGCACACGCCTCCGCAGTGGTGGCTTGAGTCCGCGGTGCGCCTCGACCGCGGGGCCGGCTCGTTCGCCGCCGTGTCGCGCCACACCGCCGCCGCCTGGTCGGCGATCACGCCCAGTGCGTGCGTGCCCAACGGCGTGGACGTCGACCGGTGGCCGGTGGGACCCGGTGGGGCGACGGCCGTGTGGTCGGGGCGGGTCGTGCCCGAGAAGGCACCCCACGACGCCGTCCTCGCCGCTCGCCGGGCGGGGATCCCGATCGTGCTGGCGGGACCCGTGCTCGACCTGGCCTACTTCCGCGAGGCCGTCGCGCCTCTGCTGGGCAGCGAGGCGACGTACGCCGGCCACCTCGACCAGTCCGACCTGGCCGCCCTGGTCGGCGGCTCGGCCGTCGCTGTCGTCACGCCGGCGTGGGACGAGCCCTACGGCCTGGTCGCGGCGGAGGCGTTGTCCTGCGGGACGCCGGTCGCGGCCTACGCGCGCGGCGGGCTGCCCGAGGTCCTCACCAGCGCGACCGGGCGCCTGGCCACCGGTGGTGACGTCGACATGCTCGCGAGCGCGATCGGCGACGCCATGACCCTGGACCGGGGGCAGTGTCGCGCCCACGCCGAGGCGGCCCTGTCCCTGGAGCGCATGGTGGACCGCTACGAGGACCTCTACCGCCAGCTGCTGCGACGCCGGGTGGCGGCGTGATCGGCTACTACGTGCACCACCACGGCAGCGGCCACCTGCACCGCGCCCTGACGGTGGCGCCGCACCTGCCCGGTCCGGTGACCGGGCTGTCGTCGCTCTCCCGACCGGAGCGCTGGTCCGGTCCGTGGATCCAGCTCCCGCGCGACGACCGGGCCCCGACCTACGCCGGTGCCGACGCCACCGCGAACGGCGTGCTGCACTGGGCGCCGCTCGAGGACCCGGGCCTGCGCGAGCGGATGTCGGTCCTCTCCGGCTGGATCGACCGGCACGCCCCGATGGCGATGGTGGTGGACCAGTCGGTCGAGGTGGGCCTGCTGGCCCGCCTGCACGGCGTGCCCGTGGTCGCGCTGACCGCGCCCGGTCGTCGTACGGACGCCGCCCACTCGCTCGGTTTCGGCGCCGCCTCGGCCGTCGTCGGGGCGTGGCCGGCGGGCCTGACGCCGCGGCTGCTCCCCGGGTTGGAGCCCCTGCTGGCGGGTCGGGTGCAGGCCGTCGGGGCCGTGTCGCGCTTCCCGGTCGTGCCGAGCCGGCCACCCTCGGCCCGGCGCCGACCCCACGCGGTGCTCCTTGCCGGCACCGGTGGCGACGGGTTCACCCGCCACGCCGTGGCCCGTGCCCAGGAGGAGACGCCCGACTGGGACTGGACCGTCCTGAGCCGCACCCTCGGCACGTGGCACGCCGACCCTGCCGCCGTGCTGGCGTCCGCCGACGTCGCGGTGCTGCACCCCGGGCAGAACGCGCTCGCGGAGGTGGCCGCCCTCCGCGTGCCGGCCGTCGTCGTGCCGGCTCCACGCCCCTTCCAGGAGCAGCACGTGACGGCCGGCGCGTTGTCCGACGGATGGCCGGCCGTGGTGGTCGACCCGACCCCGGGCAGTGGCTGGCGCGACCTCCTGCACGAGGCGCTGTTCCTCGACGGCGAGGGCTGGGCCGACTGGTGCGACGGCGGCGCGCCGGCGCGCATCGCTGCGGTCGTGGAGCAGGTCGTCGCGCGGGAGCGGGCGGCGTGACCACCGCCGTCGTCACGGTGGTGCACAGTCGGCACGAGCACCTCGCGCGGCAGCGCGCCTCCTTGGCGGCCTCCGCCGTCCCCTACGAGCACGTCGTCGTCGCCATCGACGACCCGGTGGTGGCCTCCGCGCCGTGGACCAGCGCCAGCCTGCCCACCACCCCTCTCGGCCTCCCGCTGGCAGCGGCACGCAACCGCGGCGCTCGTACGGCCCTCGAGGCGGGCGCGTCCGCGCTGGTGTTCCTCGACGTGGACTGCCTCGCCGGCCCGGGCCTGCTCGCGGCGTACGCCGAGGCGGTGGCGGAGGAGCCGGACACGGTCTGGTCGGGTCCGGTCACCTACCTCGACCCGCCACCCGCCGGCGGGTACGACCTCGCCTCGCTGGAGGCGCTCGACTCGCCGCACCCGGCGCGGCCCGCCCCACCGGCCGGGGAACGGCTGCGCGGCGCCGACCCCGACCTGTTCTGGTCGCTGTCCTTCGCGTGCTCGCCCGGCGCCTGGCACCGCACCGGCGGCTTCTGCGAGGACTACGTCGGCTACGGCGGCGAGGACACCGACTTCGGACGCATCGTCGCCGACGTCGGCCTGGACCTGGGCTGGGTGGGCTCGGCCCGGGCCTTCCACCAGTGGCACCCGGTCTCCCGCCCGCCCGTCGAGCACGTCGCCGACATCGTCCGCAACGCCGAGGTCTTCCGCGGCCGCTGGGGTGCCACACCCATGCTCGGCTGGCTGGAGGCGTTCGAGCAGCGGGGGCTCGCGACCAGGGACGAGCGCGGCCGGTGGTCCACCTGCGGGTGATCCCCGCGACCCCGGTGGCGGCGGTCAGGTCGGTGGTCAGGTGCTCGCACGGTGGCGATCGACGAAACGGGCCACCTCCTCGGCGACGACCTCGGGACGCGTCACGGCCGCCCAGTGGCCGTGGGGCAGAGCCCGTCGTTCGAGCGACTCCACGAAGGGATCGCTGGCGGCGAGGGACGCCGGCCTGACCGCGACGTCGCGGGTCAGGGCGAGCTGGAGCACCGGCACGCGTGTCCGCTGCTGCCCCGAGCTGCCCCCGCGACCCAGGTTGGCCCGGTAGTAGCGCAGCCCGCTGACCATGTCCCGCCGGAGCGTGGCGGCATGGGACTCCGGGGGCGGACGTCGGCCCTCCGCTGCGCCCAGGAGCAGGCGCCAGCGCTGACGCCCGGCGAGCGTCCGGATGACCGGCGGGGCGAGCGGCGACACGAGGAACGGCACGTAGGAGGAGGCGATCGCCTGGCCGGCGAGGTCGACGAGGCCGCGAGGATCCGGTCGGGCCAGGGTCCGGCGCACCCACGACGAGACGTGGGCCAGGTTCGGCCCGCTGATCGAGGTGAACGAGGCGATCCTGTCCTCGGCGCCGGGACGGCACACCGCCTCCCACGCCTGCACCGAGCCCCAGTCGTGCCCGAGCACGTGCACGGGCGAGCCCGGGCTGACAGCGTCGGTCACGGCGAGGAGGTCGTCAGCCAGCGCGTCGAGCGTGAAGCCGTCGTCGGGCGCATCCGTGACCGACTCCCCCTGGCCGCGCGTGTCGTAGGCGACCAGGCGGAACTCGTCGGCCAGGAGCTCTGCGACGCCCCGCCACATGTGGTGCGTGTCGGGCCAGCCGTGGACCATGACGATGGTCGGACCGTCCGGCTTGCCCCCTTCGAAGACGGCCAGGTCGAACCCGCCCCGCGGCACCGTCCGTCTCCTGGCCAGCGGCCCGACCGCACCGTTCACGGACACCCCGCACGCACCAGCCGGGACGCGTCGGTCACCGGTCGCTGTCCTGCAGGTCTGCGTCCTGCCCCCGGGTCTCACGGAGGCGGCGCGCGCGCAGCACGTCCGCGCGCTCCTTCTCCTCCGCCTTGTCGATCTTGCGGGTGTCGCGGGGCGGGAGCTGGATCTCCTCCTCGGCGGGCATCCCCGCCTGCAGCTCCCGGCCGCGCTCGAGCTCGGCGTCGAGCTCGCCGCCGAACAGGAGCGCGAGGTTGGTGATCCACAGCCACAGCAGGAACACGACCACGCCGGCGAGCGAGCCGTACGTCTTGTCGTAGGAGCTGAAGTTGGCGACGTAGAAGCCGAAGAGCGCCGAGGCGATGATCCAGATGACGATGGCGACGGCGGCACCGACGCTGATCCAGCGGAACTTCGGCTGCTTCACGTTGGGCGTGGCGTAGTAGAGCAGCCCGACGACGAACATGACGACGAGGAGCATCACCGGCCACTTGGCGATGTTCCACACGGTCACCACGGTCGAGCCCAGGCCGATGGCGTTCCCCACGGCCTCGGCGGCGGGCCCGGTGATGACCAGCCCGACCAGGACCGCGGCGGCGAGCACGACGGTGACCAGCGTGATGAGCAGCATCATCGGGCGCAGCTTCCAGACCGGTCGTCCCTCGCCGATCTCGTAGATGCGGTTCATCCCGCGTCCGAAGGCACCGGTGTACCCCGAGGCCGACCAGAGCGCGGCTGCCAGACCCAGCACGAGGCCGAAGCCGGCGCTCGAGCTCTGGCTGAGCTGGACGAGCGTCGGCTCGAGGGTCTTCGCGGCGTCGCCCGCGCCGATGTCGCGCATGATCCCCAGGAGCGTGTCCACCGTCTCCCGTCCGTCGCTCACCAGGCCGACGACCGACAGCATGGCCAGTGCCGCGGGGAACATCGCCAGCACGGCGTAGTAGGTGAGGGCCGCCGCCAGGTCGAGGCACTGGTCGTCGGAGAACTCCCGCACGGTCTTGCGCAGGACGTAGGTCCAGGACTGCTTCGTCAGGTCGTTCGGTGAGTCCGGCTTGTCGGCGGCGCGGTGGGTCTTCGTCGAGGCACGATCCATGCCACCCCCGTACCCCACCTGCGCCGGTTCACCACCTGCCCGAGCCCGCTCGTCGTACGCCCACAGGACCTTGGTCCCGGGCACGTGGTGGCGTTGGCCCCATCCGTTGGACCCTGCCTGCTCCATAACCTCGGAGCGAAGCGGGAGACGACCCAAGACTCCCCAGACGGAAGGCACATCATGCGCGCGGTACTCGACAAGCTGATCTCCTGGACAGGGCTGGCGCTCGCCGTCGTGCTCCTGATCGCAGGCGGGCTGCTGACCTGGGCCAACATGTTCATCGGTGACCAGGTCAAGGACCAGCTCACCATGCAGGACATCACCATGCCGGAGGGCGAGGCCCTCGCCAGCCTGCCCGAGGCCGACGCCAGCGCGCTCGAGAAGTACGCCGGCAGCGCGCTCGACAGCGGCCCCGAGGCCAAGGCCTACGCCGACCACTACATCCTCGCGCACATGAACGCCGCCAGCGAGGGTCGCACCTACCAGCAGGTGAGCAGCGAGTTCCTCGCCCTCGACGACGAGGCCAAGGCGAGCGAGGAGGGCCAGGCGCTCGGCGGCCTGCGCCAGACGCTCTTCATGGGCAACACGCTGCGCGGCCTGCTCCTCTACGGGTACGCCTTCGCCACCATCGGCACCATCGCCGGCTACGCAGCACTCGCCGCCTTCGTCGGAGCCTTCGTCCTCCTGGCCCTGGTCCAGCTGGGCCTGCGGCACGCACGCCGCACCGAGACGGCCGAGGTGCGCCAGGCGCAGCTGGCTCCGGCCTGATCCCCACACCCACGCCCCAGGGCCTGGTCGGTCACGGACCGACCGGGCCCTGTCATGTCGGGGCACCCGATCAGCTGCATGCCCCACGTCGACCACATCGGGGAAGAGCCTGTCCCGTTCTGCCACGCGTGGCCCGAGCCTGTGGAACGCTGGAGACGGCGCCTCGAGAACTGGGGCGTCCACTGCGCCCGTGGAGGAGGATCCGGGTGTCCCACATCGGTGCGCGAGAGGCGGCCCTGGACGCCGAGAGCGACCGCGTCGCCTGGCGCCTCGCCGTGGAAGCGGCCGGTGTCGGTGCCTTCGTCTGGGACCTCGTCAGCGGTCGGCTGCGCTGGGACGGGCGGCTGCTGGAGCTCTTCGGACTGGACGAGGAGTCGTTCGGGGGCACGATCGAGTCCTTCAACCAGTCGGTCCACCCCGACGACCTCCCCCGCGTGACCGCCGCCCTCGAGCGGGCCGTGGAGTCCTGCGGCGACTTCGACGCGGAGTACCGCGTGGTGCTGCCGACCGGGACGGTGCGCTGGATCGAGGCCCGTGGCCGGGCGCTGGCCGACGAGCCCGGCGGGCCGGCCGTGCGCCTGGTCGGCGCGGCGTACGACACCACTGACGTCCACGAGGGCGAGGCGCGGGTGGGGCGGGTGCTGGAGTCGATGTCGTCCGCGTTCTTCCAGCTGGACCAGGAGTGGCGCTTCAGCTACGTCAACGCCGAGGCCGAGCGCCTGCTCGGCTCCCCCCGGGACCAGCTGCTCGGTCAGGTCATCTGGACGGCCCTCCCGGCGTCCGTCGGGAGCACGTTCGAGCACCACTACAGGCGCGCGGTCACGACCGGCAGGCCCGTGTCGTTCGAGGCCCACTACCCGCTGCCCCTCGACGCCTGGTACGAGGTGCGCGCGTGGCCCGCCCCCGAGGGACTGGCCGTCTACTTCGTGGACATCACCGCCCGCCGGAAGGCGCAGGACGCCCTGGCCCGGTCAGCCGACCAGATCGCGCTGCTGGCGTCGGTCTCCGAGTCGCTGACCAGCACGCTCGACCCGGCCGAGGGCGTCAGCCGCCTGTCCACGCTCCTGGTCCCCCAGCTGGCGGACTGGTGCCTGGTCACCATGGTCGTGGACCCGCACGCCTCGGACTGGCGGCGCGGCCTGCGCGACGTCGGCTGGTCCCACGAGGACCCCGCGATGCTGGAGACGTTGCAGCGCTACGCGTCCCTGCGGCTGCAGGCCATGACCGACTCCTCCTACCTGGCGCGGACCATCCGCGACATGACGCCCGTCCTGATGGAGTCCGACGCCGCGCGCGAGGTCGCCGACGTGCTCCTGCCCGGCGAGGCCCGTGACCGGCTGCTGGAGCTCGCACCGGCGTCGGCGGCGGTGGTCCCCCTGCGCGCGCGGGGACGGACCGTGGGCGTGCTGAGCCTCTTCCGCGGCGGCCACCGACCCGCCTTCACGAGCGAGGACGTGGTCCTGCTCGAGGACATCGGCGCCCGCGCGGCGCTGGGGCTGGACAACGCCCGGCTCTACGCCGCCCAGCGCGACGTGTCCGAGACGCTGCAGCGCAGCCTCCTCTCCGCACCGCCCCGGCCCGGCCACCTCCAGATCGGCACGCGCTACCAGCCGGCCGGGGAGACGGCCCGGATCGGCGGGGACTGGTACGACGCGTTCGTGCAGGGCGGTGGCGCGTCAGGGTCGCCGGACGTCGTGGTCGTCGTGGGCGACGTGGTGGGCCACGACGTCGAGGCAGCGGCCGCGATGTCGCAGGTCCGCGGGCTGCTGCGCGGCATCGCCGTGCACAGCGGCGGCGCGCCGGCGGCCATCCTCACCGGTGTCGACACGGTCATGGAGTCCCTCCAGATGGAGACCACGGCCACGGCCGTGGTGGCCCGGTTCGAGCTCCGCGCGGGCCTCGGCGCGGCCCCCGGCGAGGCCCTGGTCCGATGGTCCCACGCGGGTCACCCGCCGGCGCTCATGCTGGGCTCGGACGGGCACGTCAGCCGGATGGCGGACGTCGACACCAACGACCTGCTGCTCGGCCTCGACCCGACCACGCCGCGAGCCGAGCACGTCGCGGTGCTCGAGCCCGGAGCGACGCTGGTCTTCTACACCGACGGGCTGGTCGAGCGTCGCGAGCGTGACGTCGACGACGGTGTCACCGAGCTCGCCGAGCTCCTGGGTGAGCTGGCCCCGGAGCGTCTCGACGTGGACGACCTGTGCGATCACCTGCTCGGGGGGATGATCGGTGACAACCCCGAGGACGACGTGGCGCTCCTGGTCGTCAGGCTCGCGCCCGGCTGAGGTGTCCGCCCCACGACCCGCTGCGCGTGGCGACGACCGGAGGCACTCCCCATGAAGGGGAAAGTCCGTCCGACCCGAGCCGTTGGGCGTGCGGGTCGCCCTAGTCTGGCGCGACCGAGCTCCCGCAAGCGACGAGGTCCCTGTCGCGCCGCGCAGGAGACACGAAGAGCAGGGGGTCTCCGCGTTGCCGACGCCTTCCCCGCTCGTCGCGGCGACCTCGCCTGCACCCCGTGCCCTGTGGCGCGCCGCCGTCTCCGCGGACCCGATGGCCCTGGCTGACCACACCCCCGCCTGGGCGGCCGCCGTGCTCGGGACCGGGCGGTGGGCCGACGCCAGCCGGGCCTACCTCCTCGACGACGGGACGCACGTGGTGCTGCCGTTGTACCGGCACCGGCGCACACCCGCCGGGCTCGCCAGCCCGCCGTACGGCTGGGGGTTCGGTGGCCTCACCGGCCCGCGCGCCCAGGAACCACCGGTGGTGGCCGCCGTGCTCGACGACCTGGGCGGCATGACCGCGCTACGCCTGCGGGTGCGCCCGAACCCCCTCGCCGGGGCCGTGTGGAGCGCCCTGCCGACCCCACGCCGCGCCGTGCGCCTCCAGTCTCGGGCCCACGTCCTGGACCTCCGCCGGGGCCCGGAGGCCATCCTCGCGGGGATGAAGAAGGAGACCCGGCGACACATCCGTCGGGTGGAGGCCCTCGACCTCGAGATCGAGGTCGGGTCGGGGTCCGGCCTGATCGCGGAGTACCAGCACCTCCGCCGGTTGTCGGTCATCCGCTGGGCGGAGCAGACCCAGGAGCCGCTCTGGCTGGCGCTGCGACGCGAAAAGGTCTCGGAGCCCCCGGCCCGCACCGACGCGCTGGCGACGGCCATGCCGGACCAGTTCCGGGTCCGCGTCGCCCGCATCGACGGGCACCCGGTGGCGGCCAACGTGGTCGTGCTGGGCCGCAACGCCCACGCGACCCGGTCTGCGATGGACCGCGAGCGGCTGGGCAGCCTCGGCGTCATGCCCTACCTCGACTGGCTGGCGATCCAGGAGGCGTACGCCACCGGCTGCGAGTGGTTCCACCTCGGCGAGACCGGCGGCTCGACCGCACTGGCGGTCTACAAGGAGGCGCTCGGAGCGGTGGCCTACGACTACCCGGAGATCCGCTTCGAGGCCGTGCCGCTGACGCCGGCGGACAAGGCCGCGCGACGGCTGGTGCGGCGGACCCTCGGGATGATCGGCGCTCCCTGAGGGAGCGCCGCTCTGGCCATTCTCGGTGGGCGATACTGGGTTCGAACCAGTGACCTCTTCGGTGTGAACGAAGCGCGCTACCACTGCGCCAATCGCCCGAGACGCGGGAACGATATCCCATGCCTGTGCCCGACCCCGAATCAGGGTCGGACCAGCATCGGTCTTGGTCAGTCCCCGTCCTTGCCGCCGCCGCTCTTGATCTGCTCCCGCAGCTCGTCCGCCTTCTCGGGGTGACCGTGGAAGCGGCGGTAGCTGTAGATGATCAGGCCGACCGCGATGACGGCAGAGACGACCTGGGTCACCCCGGTCCAGATGCCGCCGGGCAACCACCAGGTCTCGGACAACGGCCACCACCCGGGCGGCGGCGGTCGCACGATCCACAGCACGCCGAACGCTGCCAGCGCCACCGCGCCCAGGCACGACGCGACCACGCGTGGCCAGGTCTCGACGCCCTCGGCCGCGCCCAGCATGGCTCGCAGGCGGACGGGCTCGACGCGGCGGTCGGCCCAGTCGTACTGCTGCGACAGCAGGGCAAGCCCCGCGAAGATGCCCAGGAGCCCCGGACCCGGCAGGAAGATCGCCGCCACGCCGAGCAGCAGGAGCACCCATCCCAATGTCTCGAGAACGATGCGCTTGGCTGCCCCGGTCATGAGGGAGAACCTACCGGGCCACACCAGACTTGGCTGACACGGCAAAACGGACGTACCGTCAAGTAACGCACGAGTCATCGTCAAGAAGCGGTCTGGACCGCTCCGGGGCATATTTCGCCGTTTCGCATCATGGGTCCGCTCGGATGCCGTCTCATGAGCACCAACCCAGGGAACCCCAGAAGGAGCCTTGATGAACATGTCCGGTGGCCGGCACACCGTGTCCGACGTTGCGTTGGACATCACGGTCGAGTGCATGGACGAGCGGGGCATCCGCCACGAGATCGACACGGTCCTCGGCTACTCCAGCTCGGACCCCTTCGCTGTCGCCATGACCTTCATCACCGGCGAGGGCAACCTCGTCTGGACCTTCGGGCGCGACCTGCTCATGCGGGGCACCGAGTCGCCGGTCGGCGAGGGCGACGTGCACGTGGCCCCGGCCATCGGTGTCAGCGGCCGCGCCATGGTGAGCATCGAGCTCAGCTCCCCCGACGGGCACCTGGTGCTCCTGGCCCGCTCCTCCGACATCAACGACTTCGTCGGCCGGACCGTGGCCCTCGTCGCTCCGGGCGCCGAGTCGGACTTCTTCGACGTCGACATGCTCATCACCCAGGTGCTGGCGGCGTCCTGAGCTAGCGCTGGGAGTGCTGGGCGATCCAGCTCGCGTGGAGGCCTGAGTAGACGCTCCCCGCCTGCGCGACCAGCTCGGCGTGCGGCCCGCGCTGCACCACCCGGCCCTTGTCGACGACGATCACCTCGTCGGCGTTCTCGGCGGTGGAGAGCCGGTGCGCGATCGTCACCGACGTGCGCGACTGCATCAGCCGCTCGAGCGCCCGCCCGATCTGCATCTCCAAAGCCGGGTCGACCGCGCTCGTGGCCTCGTCGAGGACGAGCAGGTCGGGGTCGGCCAGGTGCGCGCGCAGCAGGGCGACGAGCTGCCGCTCCCCCGCCGACAGCGACTCCCCGCGCTGTCCCACCTTGGTGTGCAGGCCGCGCGGCAGGCCGGCCAGCCAGTCGTCGATGCCGAGCTCGACGGCGGAGTCGCGGATCTCGTCCTCGGTCGCGTCGAGCTTGCCGTAGCGCACGTTGGCGGCGACGGTGTCGTCGAACAAGAAGCCCTCCTGCGGCACCAGCACCACGCTCCGGCGCAGTGACCGCGCGTCGATCCGGCGCACGTCGACGCCGTCGAGCAGCACTGCCCCCTCGACCGGGTCCATCAGTCGCGTGAGGAGCTTGGCGAACGTGGACTTGCCCGAGCCGGTCTCGCCGACGATCGCGACGCGGGTGCCGGCCTCGATGGCCAGGTCGACGTCGCGCAGCACCGGCGGCCCGTCGGGGTAGGCGAAGGTGACGCCGGCGAAGCGGACGTCGATCGGACCGCGGGGCAGCTGCTCGCCCTCGGGGCCGGGGTCGACGAGGTCGGCCGGCGTCTCCAGGATGCCGAGCACCCGGCGCCAGCTGGCGATGGCGTTCTGCGCGTCGGTGAGGATCTGGGTGCCCATCTGGACGGGCCCGACGAAGAGCGAGACCAGGAAGGCGAACGCGAGCACCCGGCCGGGCGTCATGTCGCCGGTGAAGCCGAGCAGCACCCCGATCACGATCACGCCGGCGTTGGCGAGCCCGGCGGAGAGGCCGCCCAGCGAGAACGAGGTGACCGTGTAGGTCTGTGCGTGGGTGTAGGCGTCCTGCCAGTCCTGGATCGCGGTGTCGATGCGGGCCTGGGTGCGGTCCTCGACGCCGTAGGAGCGGACCACCGCGGCGCCGACGACGGGCTCGGAGATCGCGCCGAGCAGCACGCCGACCTGGTGGCGTACGACGGTGTAGGCGGCCGACAGCTTCTTCTGGAACCAGCGGATCGAGAGGAAGAGCGGCGCGAAGCAGAGCCACACGACGGCGGCCAGCTGCCAGCTGTAGACCAGCATCAGCACGGTCGCGACGAGCATCTGCCCGATGCTGACGACGAAGATGAGCCCGCCGAACACGAGGAACTGGCTCACCTGGTCGACGTCGCTGGTGACGCGCGAGACGAGGGCGCCGCGGCGCTCGGTGTTCTGGGTGAGCAGCGGCAGGTCGTGGACGTGGCGGAACGCCTTGGTGCGCAGCGTGGCCAGGCCGTGCTCGGAGGTGGTGAACAGCCGGCTCGTCATGGCGTACGACGCCACGCTGGTGACCAGGATCGCGACAGCCGCCAGGACGCCCATCCACGCGACGTAGTCGAGGCGCGGCCCACCGGGCGCGTTGAGCCCGCGGTCGAGGGTCTGCTGCACCGCGATCGGGACGACGACCTGGCCGCACGACGAGATGATCGCCAGCAGCAGGGTCAGGCCGAGCCCGTCGCGGAGCTCGGGCGAGTACTTCATGCCGAGGCGGATGGTGGCGATGGCGCCGATGTCCTCGCCGCTGTCCATCCGGGTGCCGGCGGTCCGCTCCGTGGTCGTGGTGCTCATTCGAGGCCCCCTGCGGCGTCGATCGCGGCGTCCACCTCGTAGGCGTTGACGAGGTGGGCGTAGGCCGGGCTGGAGGCCAGCAGGTCGGCGTGGGTGCCGCGGCCGACGATGCGGCCCTCGTCGAGGTGCACGACCTCGTCGGCCAGCGAGATGGTGGCCTTGCGGTAGGCGACGACGACGAGCGAGGCGGCCGACCCGTTGACGTCGTCGCGCAGCGAGGCGAGGATCCGGGCCTCGACCTCGGGGTCGACGGCGGACGTGGCGTCGTCGAGGATCAGCAGCCGCGGCCGTCGCACGAGCGCACGCGCCAGCGAGAGCCGCTGGCGCTGCCCGCCGGACAGCGACGTGCCGCGCTCCCCCAGCTTGGTGTCGAGGCCCTCGGGCAGTGCCGCGACGAAGCCGTCGGCCTGGGCGGTGCGGAGCGCACCCCAGACCTCCTCGTCGGGCACGTCGGCGCCCAGGGTGACGTTGCCGCGGACGGTGTCGTCGAACATGAAGGCGGTCTGCGGCACGAGCGCCACGTCGCGCGGCAGCTCGCCCTTCTTCAGGCCGCGGACGTCGTGGCCGTCGATCCGGATCTTCCCGGCGTCGGGGTCAACGAGCCGGGTCATCAGGCTGGTGAGGGTGCTCTTGCCCGACGCGGTGGGGCCGACCACGGCCACCGTGCGGCCGGGCTGGACGTCGAAGTCCACGCCGCGCAGCAGCGGGGTGTCGGGGTCGTAGGCGTAGTGGAGGTCGTCGACCTGGAGGAGCGCACCCGCCTCGGAGCGCGGCAGCTCGTCGTCGCCGTAGGGCATGTTGCCGGTGGCGTCGAGCACGGCCTTGGCGCGGCGGTAGCCGACGACCGAGCGCGGGAACTCGCCGAGCAGCCAGCCGATCGCACGGATCGGGAAGGACACGATCGTGAGGAGGTAGGCGATGGTGACCACGTCGCCGGCGCTGGTGGCACCGCTCGAGACCCGGGAGACCCCGACGGCGAGGACGACCAGCACGCCGAGGCTGGGCAGGCTGGCCAGCGCCGGGTCGAAGACCGCGCGGATCCGGCCGGCGCGGATGTTGACCGCGCGCAGCTCGTGGGCCTTGGCGCGGAACCGGTCGGTCTCCTCGACCTCGCGACCCAGGGTCTTGACCACCATCGCGCCGTCGAAGGACTCGTGCGCGATCTCGCTGACCTCGGCGCGCAGACCCTGCGCGCGCGTCATCAGGGGCGAGGCGTAGCGCTGGTAGAGCAGGTTGGCGACCACGACCGCCGGGAAGACGAGGAGGCCGACCACGGCCATCACCACGTCGGCGAGGAACATCTGGACGACCGCGATCACCATCATCACCACGGTGCCGAGGGCCATCGGCAGCGGCATGATCGGGGACCACGCGGCCTCGACGTCGGAGTAGGCGTTGGACAGCAGCTGCCCGGTCGGGTGGCGCTGGTGCCACTCCATCGGCAGGGAGAGGTACTGCCGGGTCACGCCGCGTCGCGTGTGCGACTGCATCCGGTAGTACATGATGCCGCCGCCCAGGCGTCGGGCCACGATGCCGATCGCCCGCAGGATCGCGACCGCCATGAAGAGCGCGACCACCCACACGAGCAGGCCGGTGCTGATCTCGCCGTTGTCGAAGGCGGGGATCAGCACGTGCTGCGTCGACCAGCCGAGCACCCAGGCGTCGGCCACGGTGAGCACGCCGAACAGCACGGCACCGAGCGTGGCGATCGTGAAGACGCGCGGCTCGCGCTTGATGCCGACCCAGAGGACCCGGAAGCCGTCGAGAGTGGTGGTGCCTCGCGGCTCCGCGTCTTCCGTCACTCTCGTGAGGTTATGCCCTGCCCCTGACAGCGACCCAATCAGGCGCGGATCCGGGAGAGGAACGCGCGGGTGCGCTCCTGCTGCGGGTCACCGAGCACCTGCTCGGGACTCCCCTGCTCGTGGATCCGGCCGTCGTGCAGGAAGCAGACCGTGTCGGCGACGTCGCGGGCGAAGCCCATCTCGTGGGTGTTGAGCAGCATCGTGACGCCCTCGCCCTTGAGCTCGGTGAGCAGGTCGAGGACCTCCCCCACCAGCTCGGGGTCGAGGGCGCTGGTGACCTCGTCGAGCAGCATGAGCCGCGGATTGGCCACGAGCGCACGGGCGATCGCGACGCGCTGCTGCTGGCCGCCGGACAGGTCGTCCGGGCGGGCGGCCGCCTTGTCGAGGAGCCCGACCCGCTCGAGCATCGCCATGCCGCGCGAGCGCGCCTCCTCGGCGCTGACGCCGTGCACCAGGCGGAGCGCCAGGGTGACGTTGCCCATCACGTCGAGGTGCGGGAAGAGGTTGTAGGCCTGGAAGACCATCCCCATCCGCGAGCGCACCTCGTCGCCGTCGACCTGTGGGGCGGTGATGTCGCGGCCCTCGAAGGTGATCACGCCGTCGTCGACCACCTCGAGCAGGTTGACGCAGCGCAGCAGGGTGGACTTGCCGGAGCCCGACGCCCCGATCAGCACCACGCACTGGCCGGGCTCGATCGCGAGGTCGACCGACCGCAGGACCACGTGGTCGCCGAACGACTTGCGGACGCCGTCGAGGCGCAGGAGGTCGGTCACAAGTGGGCCCCCGCCCCGTGGTAGCCCTTCTTGCGGGCGTAGCGGTCGGTGAGCCGCGCCATCGGGATGGTGAGGCAGCAGAACAGCACGCCGGCGACGACGTACGGCGTGTAGTTGAAGTCCAGCGCCGTCTCGATCTGCGCCTTGCGGATCGCGTCGCTGACGCCGAGCACCGCGATGAGACCGGAGTCCTTCTGGAGCGAGACGAGGTCGTTCATCAACGGCGGGATCACCCGGCGCCAGGCCTGCGGGAGCACGACGTGGCGCAGGGTCTGCCCGTAGGACAGGCCGAGCGAGCGACCGGCGAGCCGCTGGCTGGGGTGGATCGACTCGATGCCGGCGCGGAACACCTCGGCGACGTAGGCGGAGTACGACAGCTCCAGCGCCGCCCCACCCCAGAACAACGGCGACGTCGGCATGCCCCCGAGGCCGAGCGCGGGCCCGCCGAATCCCAGCAGGAAGATCACCAGCAGCAGGGGCAGGCCGCGGAACACGTCGACGTACGCCGTGCCGAGCAGGCGCAGCGGGAACGCGACGGGCCCGCGGAGCGTGCGGATGATCGCGACCGTGAGGCTGAGGACCAGGATCAGCAGCCAGCAGACCACCATCACCCGGATGTTGAGCCAGAGCCCGTCGAGGACCGCCGGGAACGACGACACGGCCTTGTCCCAGTCGAAGTAGGTCTCGCGCACCCGCTGCCAGCCGGGCGAGCTGACGACGGCGCCCCCGAGGGCGCCGAGGAGCAGCAGGGTGCTGCCGGCCGCGATCCCGGCGCTACGCAGCGTGCGGCGCCGCCGCCACGCGTCGCGCTCGCGCTGGACCTCGGAGGGGTGCCAGTCGTCGACGACCTGGTCGCCGGCCCGTCCGGCCCGGATGTCCGCCATCGGGGAGACCGCGGTCAGGAGAGCTCGGGAGCGCCCTGCTGGGCCAGCCACTCCTGGTTGATCTGGTCGAGGACGCCGTCCTCACGCAGGGTGTCGACGGCTCCGGACACGCAGTCGGTCAGCGGGCTGCCCTTGACCAGGACCGCGCCGAACTGCTCGGGCTCACCGCCGGGGAGCGGCAGCTGGCCGACGATCGTGCCGTCGTCGAGCTGGACGGCGGTCATGAAGTAGGCCGTGGGCAGGTCGACGACGATGCCGTCGATCTGGCCGTTCTTGAGCGCCTGGACGGCCTGGTCGTTGGTGTCGAAGACGGCCGGCTCCTGCGAGGGCTGGATCTGGTCGGTGATCGCCGTGTAGCTGGTCGTGCCGACCTGGGCACCGAGCTTGGCGTCGGCGAGGTCGGCGAGGCTGCTCGCGCCGTCGATCGAGCTGCCCTTGTTGGTGATGACGGTCTGGACGACGTCGTAGTAGCCGGAGGAGAAGTCCACGGCCTTGCGGCGGGCCTCGGTGATCGAGACCTGGTTGACGTCGAAGTCGAAGTCCTTCGGTCCGGGCTGGACGACCTTGTTGAAGGGCACCTTGACCCACGTCACCTGCTCGGCGGAGTAGCCGAGCTCCTCGGCGATCGCGTAGGCCACCGCGGACTCGTAGCCCTTGCCGTTGGTCGGGTCGTTGTCGACGAACCACGGCTCGTAGGCCGGGTCGTCGGTGGCGATGGTGAGCGTGCCTGCGGTCACCGTCTCCATCGTGTCCGGCGTGCACTGCTCGGCGTCGGGCGTCTCGGAGCCCGACGCCCCGGAGCCGCTGTCCGTGCCGGTGTCGGCCTCGTCGGTGGGGGCGCAGGCGGTGAGGGCCAGGGTGGCGGTCGCGAGGGCGGCGACGGCGAGGGGCCGGGCGGTCTTCAGCATGGTCGGATCCTACGGCTCGCGTCCCGCCCAGCGGACCGGATATCCGGCCGTGGACAGACCAGCCTTGACGTCGCTGATCCGCAGGGTGCCGAAGTGGAAGACGGTGGCCGCGAGGACGGCGTCCGCGCCTGCCTCGACGGCGGGCGGGAAGTGCTCGACCGCGCCCGCTCCGCCGCTGGCGATGACCGGGATGCTCACCTCGCGGCGTACGGCGCGGATGAGCTCGAGGTCGAAGCCGTCGGTGGTGCCGTCGGCGTCCATGGCGTTGAGGAGGATCTCCCCCGCGCCGAGCTCGGCCGCGCGCACGGCCCACTCGATCGCGTCGAGGCCGGCGCTCTTGCGACCGCCGTGGGTGGTGACCTCGAAGCCACTGTCGGTGCCTTCGGCCCTTCGGGCGTCGACGCTCAGGACGAGGACCTGGTTGCCGAACCGGTCGGCGATCTCGGCGACCAGCTCGGGACGGTGGATGGCCGCGGTGTTGACCGCGACCTTGTCGGCGCCGGCGCGCAGCAGTCGGTCGACGTCGTCGACGCTGCCGACACCGCCACCGACCGTGAGCGGGATGAAGACCTCCTCGGCGCAGCGGCTGACCACCTCCATGGTGGTCGCGCGGCCCTGGTGCGAGGCGGAGATGTCGAGGAAGGTCAGCTCGTCGGCGCCCTCGGCGTCGTAGAGCCGGGCCAGCTCGACGGGGTCGCCGGCGTCACGGAGCTCGGTGAAGTTGACGCCCTTGACGACGCGGCCGTCGTCGACGTCGAGGCACGGGATGACGCGGATCGCGAGGGTCATGGCTGCTTCGTCGCCGGCTTCGTGAGGGCGAGCGCGTCCTCGAGCGTGAAGCGGCCCTCGTAGAGCGCCGTACCGGCGATGGCACCCTCGACGCCCTCGTCGACCAGGCCCATCAGCGCGCGGATGTCGTCGAGGGTGGTCACGCCGCCGCTGGCCACGACCGGCTTGTCGGTCGCGGCGCAGACGTCGCGGAGGAGCTGGAGGTTGGGCCCCTGGAGCATGCCGTCCTTGTTGACGTCGGTGACGACGTAGCGCGCGCAGCCCTCGGAGTCGAGGCGGGCGAGGGTCTCGTAGAGGTCGCCTCCGTCGCGGGTCCAGCCGCGTGCTGCGAGCGTCGTACCCCTCACATCGAGGCCGACGGCCACGCGGTCGCCGTACGTCGCGATGGCGCGGGCGCACCACTCGGGCTGCTCGAGCGCGGCGGTGCCGATGTTGACCCGCCGGCAGCCGGCTGCCATCGCGGCCTCGAGCGACTCGTCGTCGCGGATTCCGCCGCTCATCTCGACCTGGATGTCGAGGGTGCCGACGATCTTCGCCTGGAGCTCGCGGTTGTGGCCGTGGCCGAACGCCGCGTCGAGGTCGACGAGGTGGATCCACTCCGCGCCCGCCTCCTGCCAGCGCAGCGCGGCCTCGATGGGGTCGCCGAACCGCTTCTCCGACCCGTCGACGCCCTGCACCAGCTGGACGGCCTGGCCGCCCTTGATGTCGACGGCGGGCAGGAGCTCGAGGTAGGGCTGCTCGGGTGTGCTGGGCATGCCCCGATCCTAGGAGCGATCCCGCGCTCCGCCATCCTCCCGGGTGCCGCGCGAGACGGCGCGGACGTGCCGGCGCACCGCCGTCGCGACCTCGGCGGGGTGGGTCAGGGCCGCGGAGTGCCCGGCGCCGGCGACGGTGGCCCTCGTCGGCCGCGGGAGGACGCGCTCGAGCCGGGTCAGCATCTCGCGGAACCGCTCGTGGCTCTCCGCACCGCCGACCAACAGGGTCGGGCACACGATCGTCGCGGCCTGCTCGTCGTCCAGGGTCCAGTCCAGGAGTGCGGGGAGGTCGGCGCCGAAGAACGCGGCGGCGTCGCGCTCCATGTCGGCGGCGGAGCCGGGCAGGTCCCGTTCGGCGTTGGCCCGCCAGTCGGGCCCGTCGACCATCGTCATGATCTCGTCGACAGCCGCGCCTGCTCCCATCCGGGACCAGACGTCGAGGATCGACTCGCACGCCGCACGGAAGTCGGCAGCGCCCTTGGTGTCGTACGGCGGTGGCTCGACGACCGACAGCGAGCGGACCGCTCCCTGGTGTCGGCTCGCCAGCGACAGGACGATCGCAGCGCTGTAGCTGGCCCCGACGAGGTGGGCCGGACCGACGTCGAGGTCGGCGAGGACGGACGCCAGGTGGTCGGCGTCCCCCGTCACCGACGCTGGGCCGCGCGCGGGCCCCGAGTCTCCGTAGCCGGGACGGTGCACGTGCCAGACGTGGAAGTCCGTGCTCAGCGCCCGGCTGAGGGGCGCGTGCTCGTGCATCGACAGCGCCGTCTGCACGACCACCACGGGCTCCCCCGCGCCGAGCTCCTCGACCTCGACGTGGGTGCCAGCGACTGCCACGCGGTGCACCGGTGCCACGTCACCACAGTGGCACCGCCACGACGACTTCGCCATCGTGTTGACTCTGCCCATGGAGATCCGCGCAGAGCTCGTCGACGAGCGGGACAGCTGCTGGGAGGACGACTCACCGCGCTTCCGCGTCTACCTCCACAGCCACCACCCGGGACCCGGCTCCGCCACGGCGACGTACGACCTGACGGGAGCCGACGCCCTGCAGGCCATCGACTGGGCGCAGTCACACGTCTCCGCCGGCGGCACGTACGCCGTCGCGCTGGTGCGGGAGCGCCCTGGGCCGGCCGGCTATGAGCGCGGGCTGGTGTGGCTGGTCGGCATCGACGGCAACACCGACCCGGCCTCGGACCGGGAGAGGGACGCCCTGCGGCGGATGGCGGAGCGCGCCACGACGCCAGTGGTCATCCCGCCTGGGCGAACTCCCTGACCCGCGCCACCACCTCCGGTTCAGTCCTGCGCACAGGTCGTCGAGGTCGCCGACCAGGAACGACTGGGCCCGCGACCCCCTCACACGCCATGGACATCGGACGTCCGGACGTGGCTGTGGCCCCGCCATCGTGAGGACTGGCGGGGTGCGGGGCGGGGTCATGGTCGTTCGGGCGGCTCGTCGTCCGGTTCGATCCGGGTGGTGCCGTGTCGGTCGCGGAGGTAGTGGTGGCCGTGGGGGCTGGTCCACTCGAACACTCCGGGCGCGATCATCCGGTAGGTCCAGGCGGTGAAGGTCTTGAGCCGGTGGTGGAACCGACACAGGCACGCGAGGTTGCTGCTCGTCGTCGGACCGGGCTGGGGTCGGCCTTCGGCTTCGGCGTCGTGGTCGTACTCGACGACGTGGTCGACGTCCGCGCTGCGGGCCGGTCGGGTGCACCACGGGAACGTGCAGGTCCGGTCTCGGAGAGCGACCTGTTCGCGGATGCGGTCGGGGATGTCGTAGCCCGGTGCACTGAGCTCGGCATTCAGGTCGATGACCGGCTTGATCGTGACCTTGGTGCGGGAGTCGCCGCACCAGGCCTTGACCTGGTCGAGCAGCAGGAGCTTCCGGCGTTCCTCGAGCCGCCCCGTGGGTCCGAACACTGTGGTGCCGTCGGGGACGGACTCGGCGGCGAAGTGGGCGTTCAGCACCACTTCCCGGGCGGCCGGGAGCCCGTCCGCTGACCTCACGTCGGCCGTGCCTTGGGTGTGGAGGCCGAGCGCGGTCTGGGTGCGGGCCAGATCGCCGAGGGCTTTCGCCCGGCGGACATTGAGCGACTCGGCCGAGCCGAGCGCCTTCTGCAGCGCGGCGCCCTGGACCAGCGCGCCGTCGAGGTCGAGGGCGTCGGCGATGTCCAGCTCGGCCTCGAAGTGCATCGTGCCGGCGTAGTGCACGTCCTGGTCCGTCAGCGTCGCGTGGCGCGGGTCCACCGACAGGTAGCCGTCCTCGGGATCGGCGGCCGGGTCGTGCTCGGCGAGATCGAAGCGCTTGATGGTCTCGGCGACGAGCCGGTCGAGCTGCGCGGGCCCGATCTTCCCGGCCACGGCCGCGACCTGGGCGTCCACAAAGCGCGCGGCATCCTTCGTGAGAGCGGGGGTGGTGTGGATCGTGGCCTCAGCGACGGACCGGGCCCGCCACGCCGGCACCCGGCCGGACTGCACCTGGCGCCACAACCGTGGGAGCCGGTGGCGCAGCTCGAGGGCGTGGCCGATGAGCTTCTTCGCCGCCACCGACGAGATCCCGAGCTCGGTGCCGAGCTCGGCGACGCAGAACTCCGCCACCAGCGGGCACCCCTGGCCGGCGATGGGCTCCTCGTGCTCCGAGCCCGGGATCGTGAACGCGGCCGCGGAGTGGATCGACTCCGGCGGGTGCAGGTCGGCCCAGCGGGCGGCGAGCTCGAGCTGGTCGGCTGCCGCCTGGTTCTCGGCCGCCTTGCGATCGCGGATGGCAGACAGGACACCGGAGGCGTTGAGGCTGTCTGCCTCTGCTCCGTGCCCTGCTACCAGTTCTTCGATCATGTGTTCGACTCTACGGGAAGCCACCGACAGTCGGCCTCGCGGAGCCGATTCTGTGGAGAAATGATCGGAAGGTCTCGATACAGGGAGGATGGGCTTACCCGGTCGGGGTCTGACCTATCTCGATACTGGCGCCGCTTCGTGTGGCTGTCTTGAAGTGCGACATGTCGGCCCCGGCAGGGTGTCTGTTCCGGTGGCCA